>OLIH01000127.1_pt1 | contig 86699 bp, 94 predicted proteins | sample 1609721 | NCBI WGS metagenome assembly OLIH01 (sample SAMEA4350157, study PRJEB24818) | metagenome | biome: human; feature: gut; material: faeces | place: Denmark | collected 2013-09
TTATCGCCTTCGATATAAGCGCAACGATCTGGTCTTCCTGCAATTTCAACTGAGCTTCTCCTAGCCCTTTTGCAATCAACTCAATGCTTTCAGAATTGTTCCGGATAGTCGTTTCTTTCTTATATCCGTCCTGCGTAAGCTCAGTTACGTTTTCCTGGTACGATTTTATTTCACTTTCGATTGTTCTCGCAGCATTAGATAATGTAACTATAGTTTCGCTTTCGTTGTCTGGGTATCTGCGTATATTCACGATTTTATGGATAATGTCAATATTGTTTTTAGGATCAATTATGCAATGCACGTTATGCCTGAGCTTAAATTTCAAATCCTTGTACTTATCATCATAAGCTGCAAGATCTTTTGTACTTATCGTATAACACCCAACTGGCACCGCAAGTTCATTAACTTTTTTTTGAGCATCTACCAAAAAATTAGACATATCATAGTATCTTCCATCTACCCATTGGCCTGTGATAACCTTATCGGTGTAAGTATAATTCTCAACATATGGTTTCCCTCCGTTTACAGAGGAAAACGTCATATCGTCTGCTCCGTAACAGTATAACCTTGTGACTATTCCTGTTCCTGTTTCTTTGTAGTCAAGCCCTGTCATATTTAATTCCGGTGTGATATACACACCATCATCATGACTAGCATAAGGATCTACAATAGTGATTGTCTTGCTTATGGTATCAATATCATATTGGACATCATATATCGTTTTGCAACGCATTAAAATATCGTATCGATTACATTTTTCACAATCTGGCGTTCTTTTTATTACACTAAACTCTCCACCAACTATATCCCATCCAATAGGTTTTATGTATTCCAGGACGTCTACAATTGTTTTTGTTTGCAACGCAGAAATTTCTGCGCATTTTGTGAAATGTTCAGTTTTCCATTCGCTCATATCCAATTCAGCAGTTATCGTTGCAACTTCTGCAGGCTTATTTGCGCCAATAATAGAGTAAATGTTATCGTCGGATTTCAATCTTACGAGGCTCCTCATATATTGATAAAATGAGTTATCCTTATGGATATCAAAAGAAAGCGATTCTTCGCCTTCCTCGCTTTTATCAATGAAAAAGTCTGTATATCCTGATATAGGAACCCATTTGTTATCTATTTCAATTGCCAGCATACTACCACCTCTCTTTATGCAAAAACTGGATAATAATACAAAAACGCATCGATATCTTTATCCAGCGTTACAACATTTTCTCCCGCAGGAAGGGATGGAAACTTTCTCAAATTACTTCTGCCAAAAGCATTTGCACCGTTTTCAGTGATCAATTTGTTTATACCGTCAATGATTAACGTGCTGCCTGCCTTTACATTATCAATTTTAATACCGTTAATATTTATGCTCCCGTTTTCTTTTGGAAAAAGTTCGTACACAACATCGCATTCATGTGTTCCCGCCACGAATACGAGCGTTTCAGGATACTTTAAACACACCCTTCGCTTCGACCCTGACTGAATCGCATATAACGGTATTGCCAATTGATGCCATCTGTTAGCTATGGATGTTATATTTCCATCCATTTGCTTAAGTGTGCAGCGATATATAAATCCATCATTTATATCGATTAGTATTTGATCTGATTGAATCAAATCTTCAACGAATTGCGAAAGTCTTAGTTTATTTCTGAATTCTATTTTCAATTCCATCAGACGTGGCTTCAATTTAGGCTTCGCCCCTATAGGAATAAAACCTTCATTGATGATGCTTCGTTCTATGACCGAGTTTTGTAAATCAAACGACATGATTCTTGCATCATATCTTTTTATCGTTCGGAAATTTATATCCATGCCATCACCTGCCTTTTAAAAATGCAAGCTCCCTGCTCACTGCCGGAGCTATCCATTTTGCCAATACTTCTCTATTCTGCAATACGAGAGTTGTTTCATTTTGACTCTTATCAACTATTTCCAATTTATCAGGAAAAGAAACGTTATTCCCTGCATTGGAAAAGCTTTGCGCTGTACTTTGCATTCTTGCTCCTGAGGCAGTGCTCATTGCAACTGCTTTGATAGGATCAAGAGAAATAGATGGGATGCTCATTTTTCTGTACTTTTCAGCTTCGCTAATCGCTGTTTCCATTAGCCCTTTAGCAGATTTCTCTACCATGCCTGTAGAGTTATCCAACCCTATCGCATACCCTGCACCTGCCATCATACCGATTTCATCCCGCCATTTTCTGGATGGTGAACGTGATTTCTGTGCCCTTTTCCCTGCGTTCATTGCGGAGGTAACAAAGTTCATTGCTTGTGACATAGCATCAGCTGTCATGGCTGATAGACCATCAATAAAACCTTGACCTGCGTATGCACCTAAGTCGAACCAGCTGCTTTGTGATTTAGCGCCGCTTCTACCACTAGATGCTAGATTCTTACCGGCTGATTTCACTGATTTCTGTTTAGAGTTAATTCCATCTTCAAAGCCTGCACTAATTTCTTTACCAGACGTTTTTATTTTTGGTTTACCAGCATTAGCGGTTTCCACCATGCCGGAAACCATTTGATTAACAGCATCTTTAGGCTTTGTTTTACCAGCCATTACAGCCTGTTTTATGTTCTCGGGGACATCATTTCCAGCTGCTACTGATTTCGCTAAAAGTGTTTGAAAAGTAACCAGATTTTGTACCTGCTGCGCAGCATCAGCGGGTTTCATCTTACCGTTGAGAACAGCGTTTCTAATGTTCTCAGGCACTTGATCACCTGCAATTTTGGAATCATTCAGAAGCTTGTTGAATTCGACCAAACTCTCCATCGCATGTACAGCATCAGAAGGTTTCATTTTCCCTTGTATAACAGCATTTCTGATATTTTCCGGAACCAAAGTGCCGGCAGCTTTAGATTGATTAAGCATATCGCTAAATTCTATTTCTTTTTGCATCATTTTTACCGCTTGCGCAGGCTTTAATTTGCCAGATGATATTCCATCTGATATAAATTTAGGGACATCATATCCGTTCTTTTTTGCAGTCTTTATCATGTCGTCATATTGAATCAAAGAGCCTAGCTCATCGACCGATTTCGGAACAGCATAAGCACCTTCTCTGATGGAATTCGCGATTTCCTCAGGAATCTCTCGGCCCTTCTTTTTGGCCAAAGCTGTGAACTCCGCCAATTTCTTTTCGAGGTCTGCAGAATCCAAAGATTTCCGTGCGTACTGATCAGTTTTATCATATTCCGCGTTCAAGCTGCTCATTTTGTTCTTCAAATCCTCAACAGCTTTTTGAGATTTATCGTAATTCTGTTGAGCTGTAGCTTGTGCATCGTTTGCCTTTAGCCATGCGCCAGCCTCTTTACTGGCAGCGTCGAAGCCTGTAGCCGCATAATCTTCATAAGCCTTCCGTGTGGCTTCCTTCGCCTCTTTCAGAGCTATTTCATTTTTTGTGGTCTGCTGAGTAGCCTCATCAAGCTTTATTTGTGCATCAGCCATATCTTTAGCGATAGCCGCCATATTCTCCTGGTAAGCTTTTGCTATTGCTAGGTCTTTTTGAGCTTTGATATTTGACCTTATGGCGTCGGTAGACTTGTTCAAAGCATCTTTTTCAGCATCGTATTTTAGGTTAAGGCCAGGCACAATTTTGTTGAGTTCTTCAACATAGTATTGCATCTGCTTCTTTTCAGCGTTTGATTTATTCTCTTTCTTGCTTAAATCATCCAGCTTCTGAGCCATGATGTCAGCGCTTCCTACCTCTGCCTTAGCTGCATCAACGGATTCTTGCCTTGTCTTTTTGTTCTCTTCGAGCGTTTCGTTCAGAGCTTCATATTCATCAACAAGCTTTTCTGTAGCTTTTGTATTCTCGTCAGTCTCCTTTTTGGAGTTTATCGACATAACGATATAAGTGCCAATCGCTGCAGCACCTGCGACAATCGCAGCCGTAAGAAGCCCCTGAGGGCTGGCCATTTGCATAAGATTAAGCGCTTCTTGTGCAGCTGTCTGCAAAGTGATTTTACCAGTCAATAGTGCAGTTGCGGTTTCCATCACCAAGGAGCCTGCAGCATAAATCTTTTGAGCCGTTGCTGATGCAATGGTGATAGCATTCGCAATCTTTTGCTGATTAGAGTAGTACATCATACCTGCAGCAATAGCTGCTGTTACTGTCACCACTTCTTTTCCGTGGTCAACGATAAACGCGAATCCGTTTATCATGACAGGGATTGCATCGGTTGCGAGATCAAGTGCCTTATCGGCTACTGTAGCAATACCTTCGGCACATTTATCCATTGACCTAGAGAGCTTTCCGGAAGACATTTCCCTGGACAGCCCCTCTACTTTGCTTATTGCACCATCCACAGCCTTTTTCATAGGCTTCTCAAACTTCTCGTATGCTTGGATGCCTAATCCTTCCAGAGAGCTTCCTAAGATGGTTACTTTACCCTTTAGGTTGTCATTCATCGTCTTGGCCATCTTTTCGGCAGAGCCATCTGCTCCGTTAATTGCTTTAGTCAATTTATCAAAGTCAGTATCACTTGCATTGACGATAGCCAATAATCCAGACATAGCTTCTGTACCGGCAATGGCAGAAGCGTACTGCGTTTTCTGTGTATCGGACAATTTGCTGAATTTCTGGCGCATGTCCTGCAGCGTTTGATTCAACGGCTTTGCAGATCCATCAGAATTTTTTATACTGATGCCGAGTGTATCCATAGCCTCTGCGCATTCTTTCGGCGGTTTAGCCAAGCGTGTGAACATCGACCTTAACGACGTACCAGCCTGCTCCCCTTTGATCCCTGCATTAGCCATAAGCCCGATTGCGGTTGCAACGTCCTCAACGGAGTATTTTAGCGCACCTGCCAGAGGGGCTGCGTACTTAAAGGTTGCACCCATCATTGATACATTTGTGTTACTGTTGGACGATGCAGCTGCCAGAACATCCGCAAAATGTGCGGAATCCTTTGCCTGCAAGCCAAACGCAGTCAAGGCGTCTGTTACGATATCAGAAACACTGGCGAGGTCTTCGCCAGATGCTGCTGCAAGGTTCATGATTCCGTCGATACCGGATATCATATCAGCTGATTTCCAGCCTGCCATCGCCATATACTGCATTGCTTCTGCAGATTCCGTAGCACTGAATTTTGTTTTTGCCCCCATCTCTTTAGCTTTTTCGGTTAAAGCTTCCAGTTCTTTTCCCGATGTCCCGGAGATAGCTGCAACCTTCGACATTCCTTCCTCGAAATCCGCTCCTACTTTTATAGCGTAGGCACTGGCTCCCGCCAGCGTTGTACCGATGGCCGCCAAACCTTTTGCTGCTAACCCGCTCATTTTTTTGACGCCCGATTCAAAACCAGAAGAATCTATTTTAGTATCAAACTTTAAAGAACCATCTACAGCCACATTACCACCTCTTTCCTAAAATACAGATGCGATTTCATATTCATTCATTTCTGGAGCAGGAATCGCAATTTGTCTTTGGATTTTACGGATACGATTCCTTTCCTTTTTGTCGGATATATCAGACAACTTTATAGACCTGTACATAATGCGCTGCTTAAGCTCACACGTAGTATTCAAAGCATTGAGTAATGCATTAAAATGCCACCAATGCATATGCCTTATATTTAAAATATCCAGCTTATAACACTCTTGGAATGCTCCTATGATATAGTCCTGATCATACGTAAATGAGAATACATACCTTGATTTCCTGCTGACGGCACCTGTTTCCTTTTCGCATATGTTTCCTTGCATAAATACAGCCAGAGCATTGATTGCACATATGGAGTCGTTTGGAACATCATCCACAAACAAAGACAAAGCAATATACCCTTTTTCCTCATCTGATAATTCTTTATCGAGCATCGCTTCATTCAACCCGATCCAATGCCTAAAATCAGTTTTTATCTTATAACGCTTTCCGTGTACAATTACAGTATCCGGATAACTTTCGAGTAATGCGTTTATCATTTTCGATTTCTTTTGTGTGCTTTATTTGCAGGCATGTATTTCTGTAGTCGCTGATTATAATTTGCTTCTGAACGGCGTTTACATGAATTTACGAATCCAACCATACTGTCAAATGCATCAAAACACATACGCAAATTTACTTTGCCTTTAAATATTTTTTCTGATGTTCCGGGACCAAAAACCGTATCAAATACCTTGCTGAAAATCTCATAATGCGATTTTATGATATCTGAACGATCGCCTGTTACAATAACGGTATTAGAATCTTCTCCCATTTGCGCCAATGCTCTTTTGTATCGCTCGATTGTCTCCATGTCATCATAATCAAAAGGGAATCTCTCACCGTTTATCTCCCATTTTGGAACATTATATTTTTGACTCATAAGCTCACTCCTTTTGGAAAAGGCTCCGGTTTAAATGTCGGAACCTTTATTTTCTGGTGTTGGTTCTACAATTTCGCATGTAGCCCATCCATCTTTTGTAGTAACCTCAATCTCCTCTTTATCAGATTTTGATTTGAAGTTACCGGAATACGTATATGTGTTCTCGTCGTCACCGTCTGAATCTGGAATAATTGCATAATCGCGTTTGATTGCGAAGAAATTCCCATCCGTCTTCCCGGGTTTTGTGAAGTCCACATTGATAACAGTGCGGATTGCATCGTCTCCGACCTTTTCACCGTCAGAAATCGCAATGATCTCATCATGTACTGGATCATCGATATACTGGTCAAACGCATAAGCGATAGACGGTGCATATCCTGTGACGTCTGTATTCTCGCCTGCTTCGTCAACATATTTGCGTGAATACTCGTTTGGGTTGCTGGAGCGGCTTAGGGAAGTGAAATGACGCATACGATTATATGTAATTTTACTTTCCGCTACGCATCCCATGAAGGCAACCTTTTTTTCTCTTGTTACTAATTTGCTCATTTTAAGCCTCCTTTAAATACTGTATTTCCATCTGAATCTGATACCTTGCCACGGTCCCTTCTGCATCAAATAAGCATCCGGGCGATAATACCTCGATGCTCTGAACTTCCACATCCTGGAACGCAGGAAGGTTATTGATTTTGTTCTGTGTTTCTATCCATTCAGCCAGCCTTTCATAAAATCCACTGTTCTGCATGTTTTCGATTTCGCTTTGCGAATATACCTCGCTGGACATAAAAGCGAATTGATATCGGCGCAGCGAACCGCCGTCACTATACTTTTTTACGATTGGGCTGCACACAAGCGGGTCAATGGAGTAATCTGTAGGTTTTTCATTGAGATAATCAATATACAAATGGCCATCTTTGAGAATCGGGCATTCAAGAAAATAATCCCTAACGGATTCAATCATGCTTTTATTTTCCTGCAATTTTACCAGCTCCTTTCAGGATAGTTTTTTTGTCTTTAGCTTTCATCCGCTCAAACCAAAATGCACCACGCGTAGGCGCTCCATCGTAAACTAACGGCTTGTCTGTCACCGTCTTAGGTGCTCTCCCAACCATCACCTTGCCGTAATACAGATACCGGGCTTTCGGATCAGAATATTGAACAAGTCCTTCTCCGATTCTTGTGGTCCTTGCACCTGCCTTGATTAAATCGCCATTCATACGAGGGGTAAGTGGGTCTGAACGTCGCAATACTTCACTGTCAACAAACTTTTGCGCTAACAAAAATGCATTTGTTTTTCTTGGTCCAAAATCAGAGCTCCAATGCACTATACCTTTGACTGTACCACCTTTACTTTTGGCAGTAATCAGTTTATCTCTTGGAGTTTCCAACGTTAAGAAGCTCCTTGAATACGGATATGTTTGGAGTAATCTCCGCATTCTTTATTCACCGTGTACGATAAAATCATGAAATATTCATCGTATTGCTCCATGATGCAGGCTGGCGTTATATCAGAGAGCTGTTTATTGCCTTTAACAATATAATCCCCTTTTGACATAATAAGCTCTGCAGGGGCATTTTCGAGCGGTATGCGGACACGAAACTCATTAGCTGATTTTACACCTTTTTCCGTTGGCGCTATTTGCAATTTCGAGTACCACGAGCAGCCACAAATGACCTGTTCAGTCCATATGTCACGCCGATTTTCTTTATCAAATACAGCGTGATATAACGTAATCGTCTCATTGCACCCCAGCATCAATAAACCCCCTTATACATAAGCCCTGTTCCTGCCAGATGCTTTGATACAATCTGACGCAGCTCTTTGTTTATAGCTGATGCTGTTTTCTCTTCCCTGAATGTGACACTGTGTCCGTCTGTCGATTCGCTTGATATGCCATTCCCCTTAACTCTGTGGTCGTTTGTAAATAGATACTCCATAAGCTCACACATACATTGTTCGATGCTGGATGTTATCGAAAGCCCTTTGATTCTTCCGAACGTATAACGGTCCAGTTCAAATCTGGCTTTTAATTCATATTTAGAAAAGGACTCTTGCGGAATAATGTCACCGTAAAAGTCCTTTGCGTAGTATTCATAAGTGGTATATGGCATTTAGCCACCTCCGTTCTTATTCTGCTAGTGTGTCTGTTTCGATTGCCTTATTTGTTTTTACGACAACGCCCTCAGCAGTCGTAACACGATAACCTGCATTGATTTCTACCTGTGCAAGAGAACCGACGAATTTCTCGGAATCGATAATACGCATCTCCTCCAGATTATCAACAATGGAGAAGAATCGGTGATCGTACATAACAAAATCAACGCCCGTCAGGTCTACTGTGTGCTTTGCTCCTGCGTGGTCATAATAGACAGCTGCAGTGTTTTCCATTGCATTCGCCTCATACCATTTCATCCCCAGCCAGTATCCTACCTGTCCAGTAGCAATCATTTCGTCGTTTTTAGCAGGTGTAAACTGGTCACCGGCAGCCTCCAGCATAGCGGTAAACGTATCGACAGACGCTAATACAATATCAGCTTTAGCCTTGTTTTTACGAACGGCTTTACGTGCATTCAGAATCGCTGATTTCACATTCTTTGAAGTAATAGCGGTAGTATCTGTTAAATGTACACCTTCCGCGGTTAAACAAGCCACACCTGCTGCCTGATACCCTTCTTTAACATCGCTCAACGCCGTGGAGAATGTAGTGTCTGCGAGCGGATACGCCACTGCTCCAGCCTGCACTTTGTAGATTTTCTTTGATTTTCGGAATGAATTGTTCAGGCGGATGTCAATCAGCTCATTCTCAGCTTTCGTATCCTCGAAATCGCCAGCTGGCGTCGTTGCATCTGTTGCACCATCTGATTTCTGTTTGTAGACCTTGACCAGTCCACTGTCCGCATCCCCCTGGAAGTCCTCGTTATATGTAACACCTGGCTCCAGGATGTTGTCTGAATAGAGATTAGGCTCTACCAGAGAGCTGTATTTCTCGTCTACGTTTAAATTTCCGTATTGCATTTAATATGCCTCCTTTATCCTCGAAAATATTTATTCTTGCCGTATTTTCTGCGGCGGTATTCTTCGTCGTCTGTCATCGCAGGCGGTACATCTGCACCTTTGCCTTTAGTAATGACAATGTTTTTCTGCGATTTGAATTCTGGAACATCTTTTAACTGACTTTCCATTTCTTTCTTGATTGCTTCTTTGTCAATGACTCCTTTTTCGTCAGCGAATTTGCTGCGATCACATAGAGCAATCAGTTTCTCAAATCTATCATCACGCACTCCGAGCTCTTTCGCAATCGTCTTCGCTTCGTTGGTAACGTTCTGCATCAACTGAGCTTTTTTAAACTCATTATTTTCTTTGATGATATTGTCGATACGTTCCTGCTCGGCTTTCACTTTATTCTGCTTAGCCTCTTTGTACGCTTTTAACGCTTCATCCATCTCACTTCCGGTGATTCCTTTTTCCTTTAGAATCCCCTTTAGTGCTCCTTCCTCCGTTCTTGATTTGCGCTTTTCGATAGCCTCGGCAAGTTTGTCATAATCAAGTTCCGGAGCCTTACCGGTTGGGTCCGTTGGTGGATCCTGCGGTGGGTCTGTAGGGTCATCAGCAAATAACTGGATGTTAAGTTTGAATCTTAATAAATCTGTCATAAATCCTCCTGTTTAAGGGTGTCGCCCTATTACCTGTTTTACGTGTGTCGCACGATATTGATTTGCCTGTTTTTAAAGAGGTGTCGCCTCATAAATGTGGTCCGAAATACGGTAGCTTACGTTTGGGCGGATCATTCATGTAGCAGGTCCTTTCTTTTGTTTTTATCCCACAAAAAATGCAGGTATCGTGATATTCAACGACCCTGCAATTCAAATTTTTATCGTAATAGCTGTGACTTGTTGTCACATAGGCATGATGGCACACATCACTTATCTAAATTCTGTTCATAAGTCGCCATAAATATATCGGCTTTACAAGGATATAATTCACCCTGTACACCTCTGATTATAAAATCACCAGCTTTTGCTATCATCGTTCCTTCCAATGTCTTTATTTCGCACCAAGCTGGATTTTGATTGAATTTTCCGAAGTCATGTGTAATGACCTTATTTTCTGATACTGCATTCCAGAACCAATCTTCGCCTACAAGACCTCTTTCGTTTAACTGGAATGCTTCTACAACTACAGGCTTCTTTCTAAATTTCATTTCTTTTTCCTCCTGTGGGGTTGCCACTAAAAAAGCACCCAATTTATGAGTGCTTAATTATTCATGAATTCATCGTAATCTTCTTGTGAGATGATACCATTCTTCAAATTTTTTAATATATCCTTGTGGATTTCCTTGAATTGTTCCTCTGTAAGATCGCTCTTAAATAATCTTTCCGGCTTGAGCGGCTCTGTCCACCGTGGATGAGAAAACTTTTTATATTCCTTATTTTCCATGCTTCTTTTCCTCCAGCCAGATATCCCATATACCGTCCTTTTTTAGTATCTTTTTTACCATGAAAATGGCATCTCTCTCAAACAAAATCTCATTTTCATTTTCGTTGTATTGACGTATATCTTTTCCATACCTTGATAATATGTGCATCTGGACTTGTCCATCCTCATTATACATCAAATCAGTGGTAGTTGATATATATTGATTATACCTTACTGGTAAGCCAGCTTTATGCATAACTAAGTATTTATCGATATCTTCATCATACATAAAAAAAAGAGATCTATTCACTTCTCCTTTGTAAGTCTTTGTTTTACTCAATGCCGCATCTAGGTATCTCACAAAACTATCCTGTTCTGGAGAGAGTGGCTGTTTACTCCTCAATTTTTCATTGATTTTGTATGAATCACTGCTGATATATTGATTGAGCGCTCCGCGTTCCTGCTTGGTCAATACACCTTTCTTTTTATAGCTTCCTTTTGTCCCTAACGAATCCATATAGATGCGTTCCTTTTGCTGCCGCAGCCCCATTGCATCCGAGAATTGCACATATTCGTCCATTGTGGCACGATACCGTGCTTGCATTGTTAGGATATCAAAAGCATCGCCTTCTCCATCCTGCAGCAGCTTTATGGATTCACGCTGTGCTCGCATACGTGTTTCCAGCACTCGCTGCCGCTGTGTGGCCGTATACGCTGTATATTCTTTATCGCCGAAGGTGCGTATCTTGTCTTCTTTTTCATTTTGCTGTCTCAACCAAGAATCGGACCAATTACGTTTTGATATACCTTTGATAAATGGATAATATAGATGATAGCAGTTATTGCCTAAAAGACCGTCTGCAGTACCAAGGCCACACACGGTAACGAGTTCTTCCCGGCTCCATACCTGTCCATGCCACACTTTATGTGTCGGTCTTGCATTTGCATGCCACGCTACCTCGTAATCGTTGGTGTCAAGTTGTTCTGCATTGTATTCAGCCATCTGTCCCGCAAGGTTCCCGAGGCCGGTGAAAACACTCCTGCGGCTTGCCACCACTATCCTGTTGTGGTGGCCGGATTCGTAATCAACCCAGCGGATGCCGCTGTTTGTCATTTGTCTTACGGTCTTTCTGAGTGTTGTATTGTAATCAAATGCCCCTGTCGTTATATCCGTCATAGCTTCATCCAGTGTATCTCTATAGAATTTAGATAGCTCCTTGAACACCTGGCCATTTCTATCGTTCACCACGAATCCCATCGTTTTCGTGATGTTCCTCATTTCATTTTTTGTCTGCTTTCGGGCTGCTATTACGAGCTGCCTTACAAACGCATTCTTTTCGTACGGTATGAATGACTTTCCCGCAGCTTTATACAGAGCTTCATTGTCTATATATTCTGTTTTTAATGCTTTATCATAGATGGAATCTATATACGTATCCGATGCATTAAGTGTTTCCTGCAGCATGTCTTTGATTTCTTGATCACTGTATCCTAAATTGGATAATCGGTTTAGCTGGAAGTCTGCTGTACGTGTAATAACTTTTGCATCTTTCAGGCGTCTTACGACATCCAGCATGATACGTTGTTCAAGGTCTAGAAAAAAAGCTTCATTGCCATATCCGAATCGCTCGATGTCATCCGGTGTCATGGCATCACATCAGCCTGCCGAGGAAGATTCTTCAATGCCGTTTTCTCATCCTCGCCTTTCCACTTCATTCTGTATTCCAACAAGCTCATAACACCCATTGCAACATCCTTGCGGTCGTTCTCCTGCTCTTTTTCAGTATCAATGATAATACTATCATCCCAACTGTAAATCTCCTGTATAGCGCCTTCCGGAGTAAGCCCATAAACTGTACAGATATCATCCATTACCCGAATCAGGCAACTTATCGCTGCCTCCAGAGATTCCTGTATGTCCTTTACCAACTGATAAGACCGTTGTTTGCTGCTTTTAATTTCTTCCGCTGTCTTATCAACATTTTGTGGATCACTCAGTGTACCATATGCAAGTCCTGAATTAAACTCTATCCTTTTGAGTATCTTATCCAATCCTCGTGAAAATGATTCATCTCGTATTTCCGGACTAAAATGCTTGAATAATTTACCTCCTGTGTCAGTACATGTTTCTCCGTCATACGTCCTAAACAATCTTTCTTTTCCTTTGGGAAGTTTTTTTGTGCCGTAGATATCTTCCTCTATCATCGTGCCGTCTAGCTCGATTGCGGTCTCTTTACTTTCAAATTCCCAATCCATACGTGATGCCTGAACATCAGCTTCTTCGATATCTTCGATGGCTCTTGCGTACACAGACACACCTAACGGACTTTTACGCTCTATGTTATTTGCAATCGGGATTTTAAAGAAGGAAAAGAAAGGCCTGTCTACTCCAGAGATATTTATATCCGGTTCGATATCTGACCATTCTTCTATACTATTAAGCGGGACTTCTGTTCCAAGGTTGCGTATATCATTTGTATCGATAGATACGTCTTTGGACATAAAGCATTTATTCTGTATTCTATAACTTTCATTGTTCTTGTAATCATGTATTTCCAGTCTAGTAAATTTTCTATTTCCTTGAAATTTATATGATGGAAATATAATGCCAGTGATTATCCCGTTATCATCAAATCGGAATGGAAGCATCTCGTCCTGATACGTAAAATCAATGAGTATCTTATCATTGCTTACATATGGCTTAAATACCATGCCTCCTACGGAACAGGCGATTTCAACAATATTCTTTTTATTGCTTTTAAATCCATTAAGCTGCTCACTTATAAAATCAGCTCTTTGTGATCCGCTTATCTCGATTGTGTTTTCGATTGTAACAAGTCGTGCAATTTCACTCGCAACCGAAGCGGCTATATTCAATGTTTTAACATCCTTGTTTAACCAGTCTGATTCATTGGTATAAGCTTTCTGCCACTTCCTGATAGCTTGCTTCATTTTAGGCGTTACGGCAATGTTGATTCCTAATTTCTCTTTTATTCCATCAGAGTTTAAATCCATTATTTATCACCTCTTTCCGTCGCTGGTAACAACAATCTAAGATACCGCCACATACCCATGATGTAATACCTCATGGCATCGCAGCAATGGTCGTTTGTTTTTACAACTTCCTCTTTGCCTTTATCCAGCAAATCTTTGTTGTATTTATACAATCCGAGCTCTTCTTTTAAATGTACCTGTTCATTACATATAAATAGCTTCATGAAGGAAAAAAACTTCTGCGTTCGCTCGATTCCTAATCTAACTGAGTTTTCTGCTGGCTTTATTTTGACTCTTGGAAGTATACGTTTTATCTCCTCGGCAAGCCCTCTTGCGGATGGATCTATAAAAACAGCCTCTATCCTTTTTCCAGTCAGACGTTCGATTTCTTCGTAGTATTCTTTGAAGTCTTTTGCGTATTCGCTTGGTGGCTTCTGATGTCCACTCTCACGCCCTGAATGATAATATTCCGGTAATCCTTCTATTCGCATTTTACTTTGATTTAATCCAAATGCTTGATATGTCGTAGCATTCAGCTGCCCGTAATCCACCCCAATTCCTATGTGTATCAAATCTTTGTAGGACGCCTTTTCTATTTCATGTTCTTTTTTAAACATGTAATAGACAACTTCTGCCAGTCCAGTGCACATCCCGAGCCATACCCATTTATACATTTCTGGGTCCACCTGCAGCATAGCCTCAGCAGATTGTATCAGTTTCTTTCCGAGCCATGCTACTGGTACGTCTTTATAAGTGACATGTACATGGATGGTATCCGAGCGTTTTTTCATACTCCTCAACCATTTCATGATTGGAGCCTGTTCGTTTTTTGGTGGATTGAATAGGTACATCATGCGAAAGAAATCATCATTGCCACGAACGAATGTCGCCTCGATATTCGCCAGTTCTTCAGCTCCCTCGCCTTTATCAAAAAATTCTGTCAGCTCATCCAGCACGACTAATCTAATTTGGCGTTCCTCATCAATCATACCTTTTGTGTCGTCTATACTATCCGATCCAGTGAAATACAGAGTGTTACCATTGCCCTTATATGTTATCTGCATCGGGCTTTTAGTAATGGTAAATTGTTTTTTGCTTAATCCCAATCGTCCAATAGCACGTATGCACTCTTTATAAACTGTTTTACGGAGTTTATTGTGATGCTTACGCATGATAATAGCCGCTGAATTAGGCTCTGACACCAAAAGAAAATCGGAGATAATCCCCATAAAAGAAGACTTTGTGCCTGCACGTCCTGAACTAATAACCTGATGCATATGCTCACGATCATTTACCAGCGGTTGAAACTTTGGAATAACAATGTCACTGAGCTTCACCACTTTATCTTGGGAGGTCATTTATAATCGTCACCTTTTCAGCAGCTTTTCCGCTATCAGTTTCTTTATTAAGCTTATCCGTCTGTGCTCTTAACTGCTCAATCTGCGCTTTCTGTAAGTCCGTAGCTTCGCTATAATGCTTATCCAGCCATTTTAGCGCAAACTCTTTGCTGACAAGTTTTATAGAGCAGCCGTCCTTGCCTTGTTTCACCTCTTGGATAAGTGTGCCGTCTACTTCTGAGCTGTCAAGGAAATCAACATAGTTATATTCCAAACCTGTTTTCTCGTTTATCCGTCTGCCAAATGAAAGAAAGTCTGTTGCATCTGAATAAGCAATATCCATCATTTTCTGGAAGAAATCCTCAGCTGTGTACATGGCCTGCTTTATCTTAGCGTCCTTGATTGCTTGAATATGCTCTTGTATCTTAGTATTTCTCAGTAGCATGCTTCCGTTTGTCATCGCTGTTGTATAATCACAATCATACACCTTGCGGTATGCTTTTGTCGCATTAAACCATCTTACATAATATAGACAAAAAAGGCGCTGTCTCTCGGTCAGCTCCTCATTGTTCAGTGTTTCTATTTCTTCCGGCAGCAGCTCTGTTTTAGGAGGTTTCTTTATGCCATTGTTCTGTTTAGGAGCGTTCCCTTTCGCAATGGGAGCGTTCCCTTTCAATTCCTCATCCCATTTATCAAGAGATTTCCACTTTCTGATGTCTGAATCTCTCTTACTTACAGCTTTAGCAATATCCTTTAGCAGCATCTTACCTTTGCTATCAAGATACATCCGCTTAGCTTCGTCTCTGCTGGGACTTCTTTGTCTTGGCATAGATTAACCTCCTTTCGTTATAATTCCACTTCAGTTGACTTTATTTCATCGATATAGCGTGATTCAATTACATTCTTGTTTATCACGCTTTCGTATGCTGCCATTATCTTTGGCATCTGTATTGCCATCCAGTCTATCATTTCCTCATTCGCGGCCCACGCCTCATGTGCAGCACTGCTCTGGTCCATGCCGGATTCAAACAAAAATGCATGTATCAGCTCGTGTCTCAATACATGCCTCTGCATTTCTTTCAGATTATCTGTTTTATATTCCGCAGGAATGTCTTCTTGCTCACTTATGCGGATCTCCTTGGTATAGAAATCTGTTTCTCCTCCTCTACCATCAAGGGAAGGAACATATTTGATTCTATATACTGTACCTAATACATTTACCTTCATTTTCTTTTTCTCCTATATTCCCAGTGTCTGCTTGCATCAAATCCTGCTGTGTTTTCAGTTCGCCTGCGTGTATTTTCTTTATCCAACGCCTTACGTTCTGCCTTGTACCATTCGCACGTCCCGTGGCATCCTGGGTGCCTTTTAGGGCAATCTTTACATACTGTAATCATAAACTACACCTCTATTTCACCAGACATTAGCTTTTCAAGCAGTACGTCTCTCAACTCGGCTAAAAGTATATTTTGCTTGTTGTTAAGATACATAATATGAGCTTTCCAACTGTTGATAATCTGCATAATCAACTCTGATGCAATCTCCTTGTCTTGCTGTTCGATCTTGATTTCGTTTTTATTCTTGCTGACACGTATAAAGTGTTCTTCGTCAACTGCTATTCCTAGATGTTTGACTGATTCATTCCATTCTCGCATCATCTTATTACTTCGTTCTTGCAATTCGTATATATCATACATGCCGATGCCTTTCGCAAGTGATTCATTGATTGTAATTTTGGTTACATTCTTGTCTCTTACATTATTATTTATGTCATTGACAATATCTTTGATATCACGGTGGATTGTTTTATATGCAATGTCTATATATCTGCTTGGCATCAATATGTAATCCAATGATTCGATGTCTTTTATAGATGGGTGACTATAAAATTCTGTAATCGGATCAGCGGCTTTTATGGCATCCAGACATCGCTTGATGTTATTTGGAGTAAAGACATTGAACTCTTTTTTATACACTCTGTTTGTGTGCGAATTACTGCCGTATTGCCCTTTTTGTTCTCTTACTTCCTGTGCGCATTGTTGGCGCATGTCAACCATATGCACTTTGTTGCCTTTTCTCTTTTTGTCCAGGATAACGATACACGTAGGTATGGATGTTGACACAAACATTTTATCTGGCAAGGTAATAACCGTATCTATGATATTACCGTTTACCATCTCTTTTCGGATACCTTGTTCTGGTCCTCCTGCACTTAATACTCCATTTGGCAGTATAAAAGCGCATCGTTCTGCCTTGTTTAATGCGTTTAGCATAAAAGCATAATTCGCGTTGTTTTCTGGCGGTACTCCATACTCCGCAAATCTATTGTCGAATGCCGCGAACATTGGATGCTGCCATTTGATGTTATATGGCGGATTACTGATGCATCCGCTTATGTTACTGTAATCGACATCGAGACGGTCTATTTCTGATACCATCGAAAACCTTTCACCTTTTGTTAATTTATAACAGTGGTATGTCTCGTCAGCTAAAATATCCTTTCGCACTACATATCCTTTGATATTCCGCACCGACAAATTAAACAATAGATACGGCATGACATTTTCGTCCAATTCTTCACAGATAAATTCTGTATCCGGATGTTGCGACCAATACTGTATTGTCAACGATCCGCTTCCTGCGCATTGATCATATACTTTGCTGCATTCACCCAATAACTGGCATAATAAAACACCGATTGTTTTCGGTGTGTAGTCTTGTTTCTTATCTTCTCTGTCTGCCTCGTAGTATTGGTATATCATTTGCAGCCAATCTGTTTTTAAATCACCTACAATATCCACGAATGACTTATGGTATTTGAAATCGTTGTTTATTGAAACATCTATAAGACGATCAGTTAGTTGCTTTGTGTCATTGGCATTAAAAAGCGTTTTGATTTTATTCAATAATTCCGTTAGTTCCATGTCATCATTCCTTTCGGGTATATAAAAAGCACGTTTTCTCCTGTATCCCTTATAACGGGCAGTTCTACGTGCTTTGTTTAGGCGCTTGGTTAATAGCATACGTCTATGCATCCTTGGCCTCTATAGAGTTATCTGTGCCACATTGTTAAGAGGTGCGATAACTACGATTTGATTTAAACGGCTGATGAACGCAAGATAATACCTTTTAACATCATTTAATGGCAATCCTTTGCACTTGCCAACCGTGTATTTTCATTGGAGCCAAGGCGTAGATTGAACCACGCAGGGATGTGGTTTACGTACGTCTATTGACACATCCTTCGGCATACTGTTCTCGGCATGTCAGCAAATCTCAGGAGCATGGTGTTCTCAGGCTTATACCCTACTCCCACTCAGGAACCATACTTACCCCTTCGTAATTTGCTTTATTTGGTTATTCCGCCACCAGGGCAACCAATATATCTAACAGGTTTTCTCATTAGTATGAGGTCCTTCCCTGTTTTGATATTTTTTTAATTGTGACATACCGCCATTAAGCCAATCCTACCCACGCATATGCCACTGGCGATTATTTGTACGAACAATCACCTTTAGGAAAGGTTGTTTAGCGATGCGTGCGTACACTTACATCGCAGGCCGTTTTTTTTTGAACAAGAAGTATCTTCCTGTTCTTTCCATGCTATCATAATATCACGGAAAACCCTTTACTCAGTAAAGACTTTTATTTTTTCAACTGGCTTAGGACTTCTCTATTCATATCTGAATACATAGTGGGCTTACTTCGATTATGATTATACGCTATATCATCATGCTTTTTATTTCTATCAATATAGCATTCAGTTATCATATCCACTACTTCACCATCAGCAATATTATTCAGTACCTTGTTCACGATCACTGTGTCGTACAGCAATGCAGCTCTCTCCAATAAAAGCTCGTCCTTCTTTTCAACTAGATAGTGATCCCATACATGGCTTGGGTCACCGGCATTCTCGATGATGACATCCTTCATCACGACTGAGCTTACTCCATACATGTCATTCATTATCTCATCATACTTCAACCGATTCGCTTCTATCTTAGACAAGTTTCTGTGATAATTTCGGCACTTGTTGTAAAAGTCTTTGCAGATTTCTTTATCTTTCCGCTTCTCTTTCTTTGATTTCATCAATACACCTCTTCAAGATACTGCTGCAGTTCTTCTGTTGTGTAGAGTAGTAATAAGAGATTAGCTTCATGTAGCACGTAAGCGTCGTATCCTGTCACCCTTATTTTGTCGATTTCTACTTTATACTTCTTTGCTAATGTCGTATATCTCATATATGCTCCTCCTATTCACTCATCTTCCATTCAACGGACACCAGTGGGGTGCCCGTGTTATGATCGGCTTATCCGGATGTCCGTAACATACGAAATCGTTATCTGTATTGTTTCTCGCACAGACGTGATCGCAATAGTACATCACCCGCCCGTTATGTTCACCGTGAGTATTGAAATATTTACAGTTAACACATTTTTTCATATTCATCAGTTTTTCTCCTTTATTCTTGCTTTTAATGCATCCATGAGTGCTTGTTGCGATGTATCTTTATCCCTCAATGACTGTAGGACGGTCTCATCCACAGTACCATTCGCAATCAGATGATAGACATACACCGCCTGTTTCTGTCCCTGGCGATGCAACCTTGCATTAGCCTGCTGATATAATTCCAGATTCCAATTCGGAAGAGTATACCAGACAATAATGCTACCACCTTCCTGAAGATTCAGACCATGTCCTACAGAAGCCGGATGGACTAACAGCATATCAATTTTTCCATCATTCCAATCAGCTACATCCTGTTGATTATTCAGCCCTTTTACATTTAAAGATGGAAAATAACTACTGATTCTTTTATAGTCAAACTTAAAGTAATAAAACACCATAATGGGTTTACCGTTTGCAGCTTCTACGAGTTCCTCCAGTGCCTCCAGCTTCATTGTATGGACACTTACCGGCACATGTCTATCATCATAAATCATGCCTGAGGAATACTGTAATAGCTTTCCCAGAACGACACCAGCGTTTGCGCCTACTACTGTATGATCGTCCTCCAGTTCGAGTATCTTCTCACGCTCAAACTCTCTATAACCATTTAAAACCTTATCCGGCAGTTTGATATCAATACGAATATCCGTTCTTGCAGGAAGAGTAAGCCAGTCATCAGCTTTCAAACTCATACAGATATCACCGATCGCATCGAAGATTCGTCGTTTTGCCCCTGGAAGCAAGAGCCATTCATAGACTATATGTCCATTGCTCTTACCTGCTTTGAAATACCTGTTCCTGAATTCAGTTAGCGTATAGCCCAGGCGCTCTCCACGATCCATCAGATAAAGCTCCGGCCATAGATCAGTAAAGCTTCTGGGCGCCGGAGTCCCAGTCAAGCCGACTAGTCTAGATACTTTCGGCATGACACGTTTCAAGGCTTTAAATCTTTTCGCCTTAGGATTTTTAAAGCTTGATAATTCGTCAATTACGACCATATCAAACGGCCATCTATTTCCCATATATTCAACAAGCCATTGCACATTTTCACGATTCACTGTGTAGATATCAGCATCTTGCAAAATAGCTTTCTTCCGTTGTGCAGCTGTACCTATTATTTTTGAAAGCTGTAGATGCTGGAGGTGATCCCACTTCTGTATCTCCGCCTCCCATGTCAGATCAGCAACGCGTATTGGTGCAATTACCAAAACCTTGGTTATGTCAAAATAATCATATATAAGCTCGTTTATCGCGCTTAACGTGATACTGGTCTTGCCTAAAGTCCCATATCAAGGAACAATCCGCATTTGGGATGCTCTATGATATGGTCTTCAGCAAATTTCTGATATCTATGTGGAACATATTTCATTTGCCATCACCTCTTTTCATTTCATCAATGAATATATCAACCCTTTTTTTACTATCCAGGCATATCACTTCAAAGCCTTGCCTGCCTAATTCTTTTCTTCTGTATTCCTGCAGCTTTCTCATTTTACTTCCGGGTCGTTTCACTTCGATGAAGTACAATTTACCATGATATATCACTATCCGATCCGGCACTCCGGAAATACCTGGACTTGTCAACTTCCATGCCAAGCCCCCGATTTTCGCGATTCTTTCTACCAAGTATTTTTCCACGTCATTTTCGATCATTCATATTCGATTTCCTTTCAAGGTTACAAAGTTACAAGGTAACATACATTCTCATATATGTGTATAATACGCGTGTTAGGGCGTACAGGACGTATGTGTATACGCCCTAAATGCTATTTTTTACCTTTACAGGATTTTGATGTTACCTTGTTACCTTTTGCGTTTCAGCCTTTAAATAAAGGCTTTTTGAAGGTTACATCAAATGTAACCTCATGTTACCTTGTTACCTTTTCATGTAACCGGATGTTACCTTTTTCCCCCTTGATGTTACCTTTTAGAATGGCAATTCAGGGTCATCAAATTTTCGTCTAAACCCCCTCTGTGTTTTATATGGAGCTTTGAATTTCATACATCCCTGATATTCCCATTCATCCAAACTGGAGAGCATCGCGTTAATTTCTTTCGTCTTGTATTTTTCTATGTCAGCCTTGTTCTTCCCGAATAACTCACACCATATCTCTGCAGCGCATACTTTGTTGCGTTTATGGCAACCAGGATGATCTGCCTCCTCATCATAACTTTCGATATATTGCTGACGCTCGTATAAGTTCAGCCTATCCCAATCTCCGGGCAATTCCATATCCAGATACCGCAGCACCATACCTAGCCTTGCATCTTCTTCCGCATGCTGCTCTTGTGCTGCTTTGGCTAATGCTTCCTCATCTTTACTTAGATAGAGCCTCTCACCTGCTTTATACAACTCTTTAGCCTCACCCCATAGCAGACTGACCATTTCAGGAGTAAGCTCGTCAAACAGATTCCTTTCACACTTGCCTGTAACATCCACTACCCAGAATCTTCTATTCCCTGTTTCGTCCTTCAGGAACTGCGTTTGATTCGTTGTTCCTATAAATATCGTCTGTCGTGGAAAAGCCTCTGAACGGCTTGCGTACGCCTGTCTATACCGGTCCTCACATTTAGACAGATAATTTTTTATTGCTTCTGTTTCAGCTTTCTTCATAGCGGATAATTCCCCTATCTCCATGATCCAGCATCCCTGAAGCTGCTCATAGCTTTCCTTACCAGAAACAGCTGTAAGGGAATCGCTATACCATTTACCACCAAGTCTGTTAAAAATCGTGCTCTTACCAATTCCCTGCGGTCCGCATAATGTCAGCATAGTATCGAACTTGATACCGGGTTGGTAGATTCTAGCTATTGCACCACACAGCGTCTTTCTGGTCACTGCGCGTACATATGGTGTATCAGCAGCTCCTAAATAATCAATCAGTAGGGTATCTATACGTGACACCCTATCCCATACACAGGTATCGAGATATTCCCTTACTGGATGGATCCTATTCTTTTCAATGACAGTTCCTAGACCATCCTTGATTTTCTTTTCACCAGTGAAGCCATACATCTTTTCTAAATATAGTCGTAGATTCGCATCATCACGATCACGCAGCGCCTCGTCAGAACGGGACATGCCGATCTTTCGCCAAGGAAGATTCCGTAAAGCTACATCCCGGTAATCAAATTCATTGTATGCGAATACATCTTTCAGGTTAGGATCGTTCTCCAGAATAGTGACAACATTGCTGATCGATGATACTACACCTGCTTTATTCTTTTCTAGCAAAGCATAGACAGCTTCCGTCGATTTTATGTCTATGCCGTTGAAATCGTCCTGTGCTTCCTCAAAGCGTTCCTTCCCCATCGTTCTGGCAGTTTCTTCATCTCCTCTCGCAAACTCTGTCATCGCGATATAGGAAGGTAACTTATTTACGGGAGTATCTGCCTTTGCTTCCTCGTCAAGCTCACGATATTTATGTATCCTTATCAAATCGAAGGCGTTATGACTGCCACCATCATTTGCCGGATCCGTTGCATGATTAGAATAAGCGAGCAGGTCATCATACAATACAAGTCCTGCAGCTGATGAACCATAAATATAGGTATATCTGTCATCCCTTCCCGTTGCTTCATAGACATCTGTCAGAAAGTGACTGATGGCATCTCCTATTGAATAAGTCCTACAGAATGCACCTATGATACCTGGCTTTTCTCGGGGATCACCAAGTCTTTTATTATTCTTCTTGATATGCTCCTGCTCTCGACTTGACTGCGGCCAGAAGCTGATATCTTTCCAGTCCGTATAGCTTTGAAGTATTTCGTCAGGATTCAAAAGGATGCCATCATCCTGTATCCTATATATATACTCGCCATTCTGAGAAGTACTTGGCCAATACATCAACCTTGATGCTTGATAAGTCGTATCATCAAATAATTCTATATTTAGCATTGCCGCTATTTTTCTTGCGATAGCTTCGTACTCATCCGCAGACACATCCCTAGTGAGTGGGATGATAAGACGTAATCTCGGCTTCTCAACTGTGCTGCTATGTGTGGAATATATCAAACATGTGAAGTCATATAACTCAATCAAGTCATCCCAGAAAGTGACAGTCGCATAATCCACATCTAAAGTTAGGATGCTTCTACATAAAACGTTTTCTGATTTTCTTCTCCCACCCTTCAGATGACCGCCAACGAACCCACCGATATCCTTAACTTTTTCTTTTTCTGACTTAGAAAATTTTTTGTATTCTTCTACAGTCTCGTGTGTGATAAAAGGTTTACACAGCTTGTTTTTCAATTCTTCCCATGTGATATCTATATTCTTCCAGCTCTTTTCATATCTGGACTTACCAACACTTATTTTTAAATTTCTCATAGGCAGCACCTCATCGTTCTAATCTTTCTTGTAGTATTCCGATATAAACGCCTCAGCGTTCAACTTCAGTCCATCAGCCCAAGATATGGACGTATCCATTATGTCTTTTATCAGCTTTAAATCAGCTTCTGCCGTAGCTTTTGGCACTTCGACTACCACCTCATCATGGATATGCATAACAATATTATATCCGGCATCTTGTAATCGCTGCATCGTCAGAGCAAGGCAATCACGTGCGATAGCCTGCACGATGTTTTCCACCAGTTTACCTCCATATGTATCTGTCTTTTCCCACTTACGGCTCATTTGATTCATTCCCATGTAGCTTATTTTTCCATTCTCTACACGTGCCTGCTGAAATATGAGTGAGCGCTTTGAAGGTAGGTGGATCATGAGATTTCCCTGATAGCCGATAAAGCCTACACCATACCTGCCTATCGTGGTATGACTTTGATTCTCGATTGCTTCACGACAACGATCTTCAACATCTTTCCATAATTTCACGATGTTTCTATTCGCCTTCCGCCACGCTGACACTATCTCATTCATATCCTTATCTGTGAGTCCCATCTTTTCACCGCCCATTTTAGCTAATGCTCCTTTAGCGCCCTGATATCCTAGCGCTAATTCGGCGACTTTTCCTTTTTTACGATAGTCAGAATCCTTCGTCACCTTTTCTATTGGGATATGGAACATCTGGGCTGCAGAGGCTTCATAGATCTTCCCATGTGTCCGGAAGACCTCTTCTCTCCAGCTTTCCTTAGCCAGCCAAGCAATCACACGTGCCTCAATTGCAGAATAATCGCTTATTACGAAGGCATTGCCTTCCGAAGGGATAAATGCTGTCCTTATCAACTGTGAAAAAATATCGGATACACTATCATACAAGCATTCTAATGTTTCAAAATCTTCCTCTATCACCATGTCCCTTACTTCATTCAGTCCCTTTATACTGTTTCTGGGGAGATTTTGCACTTGTATCAATCTGCCAGCCCATCTTCCGGTCTTATTAGCGCCGTAATACTGTAAGACCCCCCTTACTCTGCCATCGCCACATACAACTCTATCCATAGCTTCGTATTTGCTTACAGACGTTTTCCCCATCTCCTGACGTATCTTCAATACCTCTTTAACATCAGGATCCTGTACTGTTTTTATCAGTTCGGTAACGTCATCCTTAGTCAGCGAAGTAATATCGAGACCTTTGCTCTTGATCCATGATTTAAGCTGTGCAAGACTGTTCGGATTATCCAATCCAGTGATTTGTTTAGCACGTATTTCCAATCGATTGATATAAAATCCATTCTCTGTAAGGACACTGTCTACTAATTCTGTATCGATACGTATACCTGTATCATTTATCTTCTGATCTACCGTATATATCCTCTTTTCAAAATCAGATATAGGGTATTGTTCACAGTATTTTGCTATTTCCATTTCTGTAGCGACATCCTGACGGTTGTACTCTACGAATACTTTCCAGCGTTCCATGTCATGATAAGGATAGTTTCTCGTTCGACCGCCATTCTTTTTCGTTGGTTTGCATGGACAAGAGAAGAACTTGATCAATTCCTTACCTGCTTTCATTTTCTGCTCTTTCAGTTTCAACACTTCAGCTACCTTCGCCAAGGAGCCAGGAAGTCCGCACATCGCCGCATGAGCCATCGTACAGCGCCATTGTGAAGGTTCTAATCTCACATCAAGATACTTAGATAAGCACACTCTCTCAAACTGAGCGTTATAGGCTTTTTTGATGACCGAAGTATCGCACAGATCACTGATGACCTTATCCGACAATTCATCCCCGCACGCCAGTTCGATGACCTCTATTGGTCCGTAGTCATAGGAATAAGCAAAGAGGAGGATATCAAAATCCTCACTCTCTGTATATCTATATACCCCACTATCATTCAGATCAACAGAGCTATATGTCTCAATATCGATGCTCATTGTTCTGGTCATTGCCGTATCCTCTTAATCCAGACCATCGTCCAGATCGATGTCACCGAAATCAGATTCAGCAGTATGTACATTGCCGAGCGGCTCCCCATCATCCATCTTCATCACGTTGTCGATGCTGCATCCTACGCCAATATTTCCATTAGCATTATATGGATAGAACGTTACCGACGCTAAAGCGTAGCATCCACTGTACACTTCATCCGGATCGTCGATCTTGTTCTTGTATTTATCCAGGATTCCCGGTTTACGCTTGTTGTTCGCATTCATGAAAAAGTGGTCAGCGTATACATCATCATCCCTTTCGATATCACCATCTCGTAACGGTGTTTTTAAGTTTTTCGGTCGCTTACCTCCCCATTTGCTTGAGATACCTGCTTGAATAGCTTTTTCGATAGCATCCTTTACCATCTTTATTGTCGCAGTATCATACTTAGGGATCAACAATGAGACTGAGTATTTTTTCTCCTGACCTTCTGTTGCAGAATAAGGTTCAAACAAATGAGCATAGCTCAATCTTACTGTTCCTGTAACAACTCGTGTATCTGATAATCTTCTTGCCATTATATTTCCTCCTGCGGGTCCGCCGCCTTATTTGACATCTTCAAAATCTCTTAGAGCATCTGGTATGATTGCCGGTCGTTTGTCACTCTCCTGTACCAGGGTAGGCTTGCCCTTTGGTTTTATGACAAGACCTGCTTTCTCCAGATAATCCTTAAATAACTTTTTCCCAAGCAGTTTTTCCATTTTCGTGATACCCAGCAGTTTTCTGGGTTCGTAAAGTAATGCTTCCTGGTATCCCTGCTGTTTCAACTCATCCAATACCTTATCCTCATCCGTATAAACACGCACAGATCTGCCTTCGACCAGCTTGAATCCTGGAATCGTATCTCCTTGTTCAGCTTGTTGAAGGGCGTGATTCATGACAGAATCGACCCATTTTCACCTGCTCGACCTGCTGAAGGATCTGTGCAAATTCATCAAGTCCAAGTAGTTCAGGATCAGGAAATTCCTCTTTTGTCATCTGCAGATTCATTTCAGCTCTTGCTCTGCATACGGCTCCAGCCTTACAAAATCTACAGTGATCACCTGGATTGTACTCACCGTTTCCCTCAAAAGCTTCTTTGGCCTTGGGTTTCAAATCATGTTCTACCCAGCTAAGCAAGTCGGATAAAGACTGTGTATCTGTGCTGATATGGTCTAATCTTGGCTGAACGATGGTCATCATGATAATATCGATATCCTCATACAGATCCTGAAACATATCAAATGCCGCCATCCCATAGCAGCGTAGCTGCTCATTATTTTGCGCATCGACACGTACTCCCTTTCCGTATTTGAGGTCGATGACATGAAGGGTGTTTCCTGATACGATGATAGCATCGCCTGTACCGAATCCTTCCGGGATCATGGAGCGCATGTCCAGCCTTTGCTCAAGAAACAAGACCGCATCCTTTGATTCGTGTTGCGCCTTTAGAAATGTTTCAGCTACATATTCAACATAAGGTAGGACAGCTTCCTGCATCTCCTTATCCTTACTTATATCAGGCGCATCCCCTAGGAAGTTCCGTGCATACCAATCACGTAGCAGCTGCTCTGCAAGCTCGTGAGCCTTTGTTCCTTCCTTGGAATAAACTGTCTCCTTGTTAGGGAATCCCTCTTCCAGTCGAGCGGAAGGGGTGCAGTGCATCCATCTATGGGCGCCCGATGCGCTCAAAATGGCATGCGCTCTATTTGAATGCTCAGCCATTAGCACTCACCAGCAGCTTTTCAAATTCAGCTTTCAATTCAGCATAGCGTTCTTTGGGAACAGCGGAGAGCTTTTCATATCCCATGTTACTGATGACCTGTTTTGTAGCTACGCCTTTCGCTTTCAGTTTTGCTCCCATTGTACGAAGATCCTCCAATCTGATTTCTTCTGATGTCTGAGGTAATTCCATACTTGGCTGTTCTACTTTGTCATCTAAGGTTTTAGTCGGTTTCGCTGGTTCTGCATAAGCAGGCTTTGCCATATCTACCTGTGACATTTCTTCTACTGGTTTACTCTCAACAGCTTCCTGAGTTGCCTGCGTGATTACCTTCTTTAGCTCCTTACCGGAAACCGTTGTCGGCATCTTGTGGTTGGCGATAGCTTCAGCCAATTTACTTATAGAAGCTGCCAATTCCGGCGCTTCTACTATTACTTTAATCTCTGCATTCATTCTCTTATCCTCCTATTCATGCATCCATATGATTTGTGCACAGCTACAAAGCTCCTGGATGCCTTTATCTGATATTTTCTTCATCATGTCAGCTATATATTTCTCATACATTTCTCTGGTAGCTGGCTTATAATCCTTGCTCTTACGATGCTTTTCATTTATCGCCTTGATCTGTGCTGCAGTCAACATAATTTCACCTCAAAGAGGTTCTTACCGCATATGCCTCCAGTATTACTTGGCTCTCTTTGTATCGTGTTTACTGTATCCTGTACTTCCGCTGGTAGAGCACGCGTATCCCGTTTCCATTTCAGTTTATATTCACCATCGTAAACTGCGCATACTACGCCTGTGATACTTTTGATCCAGCCATGATTACAGCGTTTCTCTTCAGGAGCATCAATCGCCCAGTGGCTCACATATCGTCCCCAATACACTCCAAGATTGTTGGATGATGAATTATTTGAGTAGACGATGATATCCTTTAAGGGAGTAGAAGGACGTTTGCGTGTATCGCAAACTACGATGTCACCTTCCAGAATATCCAATCCAGCCATTCTGTTATCTTCAACTTCATAAACTTGGTGATAGGGATCCAATGTACGCTTAAATGCATTCCGTTTGCGTTCAAAGCGTTTTGTTTTTAAAAATTCAACAGCTTTAGTTTTTGGTGATATCGCAGTACAGTTATCGACATCATCGAAATCGATTCCCAAAATCTTACATAGGTCACAATAGGCAAAACAGTTCAATTCTCCGGGATACTTCAAATAATGCTTCATATCCTTTTTGGTCATTCCTAACCTCTTGGACAGTGTTTTAACTGAAATACCGATTTCCTTCATCCGGCTCTGAAACTGGTTCACTCCTCCACCTCCTCGAGAAAGGGATTCTCATGTCTGATCAGACACTTTGCATAATAGGCGATACAGTATACACATGCCGAAATGCACATGATATCTGATACGAGTTTCTCATTTATACTCATTTTTCATTTCCTCCTTGAATAATCAGGAGAAATCCTGCTATACTATAGATGTGTTTATAGTGCAGGGATTTCTCCTGCGGATGTTTAATGAGGTCGAAACATTAAGCATCCTTTTTCTTTTTGCCCTGATGGAAGTAGTCTTTTACGATTGCGACTGGCAGCACACCTCTTCGGGGTAACCGGTTCTCATCGATCTCATAGATTTCCTTCATTCGTCTCATATGACGATAGGCCTGTGCTTCGCTGATTTCATAAAGCTCTCTGATATCCTTATTGCTGTAAAAGAGTTTTTCCATGTGCTCACTCCTTATGTTCAGGCATTTATTTTCTTACCTTTAGTAAGCAGATCATCGTCTTTCATAATGAAGAAGCGTTTTTTTGTATCAAGATATAATTTTGCTATAAGTGAAGCACCATAACAATTTGTTGATACATTTTTTCTATCATTTTCTGTTGCCTCTTCATCTTCCTCGCTAGTAACAAAAAGGTATTCTATGAAAGCTTGAAAATCTTTCATTACTGCTTCTGTTTCTTCAAGAGTACGAGAATGATCAATGAAATTGCCATCTTTATCCACTGTATACATATGAATCCTCAAAATAAACTTTCTTGTTCAAACGCTAACTGATCGAAGTTATCAGAAAGATTTATGCCGAACTGTAAGGACACCTTCTTAAACTCAGCGGCGATTTCTTTTGGTGACTTTCCTAAGTCTTTCATCACTGTTCTTTGAATCCTCTGATAGCTGGCCAACGCTTCTAATGGGATATCTCTGATATCCTGCATTTGAACTCCGGGCATCGCATAATAACCGTTTGCTCTTACGCTTGGAACTATCTCATCAAATATCCAACTAGCATACTTTTTAGCTTTATTTTGAATATCTTTATTTCTACTCTGATTGGAAGCTGAGATAATCAAACGATGTACATTTCCCTCTGAAATAAACTTTGCTTCCTGCTTTCTGCCTAATGAATCTGTGAGGGAACAAGTTGTTACCCCATCTTCTTCACAATGATCTGTAATAGCCTTTTTAGGATTTGAATATCCTAACGCCTTAGCAACATCACTTCCGCAAAAATAAGGCTTACCGTCAATAATCGTTGTTCGTACTTCTCCGAACTCGTCGTTTTTGAAAATCTGTAATTCTGTCATATATAAGCCTCCTTAATCGTATTGGTTAGGTTGTAACTCTTCATCAAGTGATTCTAAGTAATCTTTAACTAGACTTTTGATTTGTTTAATGTAATCAATCACTGAATCATAAGTCCATCCACATAATTTCAATAGCATTGGATCATTTTTTGCCATAGCATCCACTTCATCAAGATACATTTCGAAACATCCCATAACCTCTTTGTGCATTTTTTTATCAATCATATGTCCACCTCTACTTCTGTGTAATTGATAATGTTGCTTCAAACGACAATTGCTCTGAAGGCTGATTTTTCGGCAATTCTACAAAGTCAGGGATTGTTTCAATACCGAACTGATTCAGTGTCTTTTCAGTTTGCTGTGCTACTTTATAAGGTCGTGAACCTTGTTTTTCCATAACTCTAACAACTGGCTTGATAAGACTGGCCACTTCACCTGCTGATGTTGCTTTTGTAGAATACGACTTAATAAAATCAGTTTGCTTTCTAAAGAAAGACTTAGCTAATACCTCAGCACATTTGTCTTGATACAATTCAAGCGTTTCTGCCAACCGTGGATTCTCTTTTTTGATTTTTGGCGTGATATTGATTTTAGCCAATGCTAGAGGAAGTTTCATAATGTCGATACAATAAGCTTCTTGTGTGCCACCTTCTGAGGGGTACGAAAATTTTTGTACCCCTTTGGATACCACTTCGTCTTCCTTCCATTTGTTTCTTTGATGCTCGATTTGCCTGTCGTCAAAACCAATACCTCTCAATACATTGTTGATTGCGGTAAACACTTTACCTGTAGCCGTTTCTTGAACTCCTATTAGTTCTGAATCATAGAAGTCCACTTTTTTAATTTCTAGTTCTGCCATTTCTAGGCCTCCTTTCTATTGTTCCATATTTTTGGCACATGCTACTTAAAAAAAATAATATCCTCGAATCGCCTTCCGCATAGCTCACATATCTTTGCAGCTTCAGGCGCCGTAAACTTAGATTTGCCTTTTTCTTTATTGATATAAGAATTTTGACAAATCCCCAGATAACTGGCCATTTTTGATTGCGAATAGCCAAGTAGTCTTCTTATTTGCTCCACTGTGAGCTTCTCCATAAGTCCTCCTTTCGCGTGTTCCATATTTTTGGCACATCGTTAATATACACCTAATATTCAATCATGTCAACCATAAATATGGCACAAATGATATTTATTTTATTGTTTTATCCCAGATATTTGGTATAATAGAATTGTGAAAGGGTATAATTCCAATAGGAAGGTGCAATCATGGCAAACTTAGATCAAGATTTTTATATTGAATTAGGATATATTTTAAAGGACGCACGGCTAAAAAAGAAATACAGTTACGATACTCTATCCGATAAAATCAATAACATCAAGACGAAAAGCACTCTCAAACGTTATGAAGCTGGCGAATCAAGAATAGAAATAGGTATTTTGGAAGCAATTTGTGACGCTCTTGATTTAGATGTTGACTCAACGTTAAAGACCGCCAGAAACAGGGCAGTGCACGGTCGCAGTGTACACAAAGAAAAAGAGTCCGCTCTTTCAGAATGGTTTATTATGGAACACATGTTAGCTGAAAATGGCTATACAATTGGCTTTGATGAAGAAGACGCTTTTATGTGGATCAATTATCCCGATGGTACTTTAGAAATAACTGAAGAAATGCTCAAAGCTTTATTCAGGGACATCAACGTTTATATTAAATTTAAAATGGAAGACTTGAAACAATCACATTTGGAAGACTTCAAAAAAAAATGAGCAAACGCTCATTTTTTAATGCCAAATATATTGCATGCCGATATTTAATTTCGAACAAATGCACGAAATTGAATAGCATTCTGTTTTCTCAATATGATCTTTTAAATAATCATACATATCTACCGATATCTCCATTATATCGGCCATCTGCTCTTTTGTTAAGTTATTACACTCCCTGATATCCTCTAAAGTTAATCGATGGTCTTTTACTACCTGACTATACCCTAAAAGCCATAGCACATCTACACCTAAAGTTTCCGCAATCATATTAGCGTAAGAATTTTTCGGTATAAAAGCCCCACTCAAATATTGAGAAATCGCTGATTTGGATATCCCTGTGGCTTTGGCCAGATCAATCGACTTCATATTTTTGTTTTCCAATGTAACAGCAAGACGCTCTCCTACTGTAGATACTTTTTTCATGATTTCAGCCTCTAAAATACTCTACAAACTTCTTCGCATTTTCCTTATCTCGAGCACGAAGTTTTTCGACATCATTCTTTAGACTTAAGTCAAGTGACTGCATTTCTATCCATTCTTTGACAGAAATACTACTTTTCACACTGTTTCCTTTAAGAACACACCCTAAACATTGCGCATAGGATTTAAGTATTTCTTGATGGTTTGTACAACTATTTTGTGTTATATAGATAATTGGGAATTCTCTCCCATATTTTTTTAGCGTATTTGCTAATTTTTTAAAGTATGACCTGGGATCCTTTGATTTTCCGATTTTTAAGCCTTCATCTTCTTCCATAACATATATAAATGCTAAATAAGAGGAAGCAGTTTTACCATACGCTTTATCAAAATCATGTGGATCATTTGTTACCATCCACGTAAGCCCATCTTTTTCTAAAGTTTTCATTTAATCTCTCCTTAATTTAATTGCGTAGCTGCCTGCTGACTAGGCTCTGCGCCCGGAAACAGATCTAGGCGTTCCATTGTAGGAACGATACCTTGTTTCTTCAGGAAACGGTACAGGAATGCTCTCCCCTTCTGCGTCCACTTCGTATCAATGACTGCGAATTCGTCATATTCTGATTTAACATTTGTAGTTTCAGATCCAGTGTATCCATGACCTTGATAATCAGCATATAAGAACCACTGCCGGCCCTGTTTAAATTGTATTTTATGCTTGTGGAGTAATTTATTGAAAGACCTTGCACTCATGCCGTAATCCTTTGCGATGACCGTAGTATTGATAAGGCCTTTACATTTTAAGATTTTGTCGTAATACGCACCTTTAGGCTCTAATTCAGCAATGAGCTGATTCTTTTCATCAATGATTGATTGAGCTGCTAAAAGACCTTGTGCCATGATTTGCTCAGGTGTCATAGTTTCCTGCCCTGCAAGATAACCACCGTGTACACGAACAGAATGCAGGATCGCTTTAAACTGTTTCTTTACAGTCTTAGCTATGGGTTTCCTACTTTGCATAATGACCTCATAAACACCATTCTCTTTTAGCATCCACAGATTTCTTTTCTGACCTGATAGGAATAATGTTCCCATCAGCTTTTCTTCATCATCGACAGTATCAAGCATTTTAGAAACTTGCGAATGCCCAATCCATTCAGCAACATCTTTCGCCAGAAACAACGGCTCTTCATATGTACCATAGATTTTAAATTTCTTTCCCAGCAATTCCTGCTCTGATAATACTTGTAATTCAGTTTTCATTTTATTTTATCTCCTGTACGGTTCTGCCGTATATGGTATACGTCTAAACCACAGGATGCTATATTTTCATGATTGTAACCCAAATTCCGCAATTCCTAGTATCTTTCCATTGATTTTGGGGCACAATTTTAGTAGAATAGATATAGCAATCCCTTGTGGTTGTTGTGTGAGTAAGCAATCGTAGTGCGCCAACACTAAGATCGATTGCTTTTTTCTTTTGATATTTATTTAAAAAGAACGTATAATCATGTTAGGAGGTGTTAATATGCCTAAAACAAAGCGTGAAGTAAACAATGATTTTATAACATTCAGCAAAAGACTACGAGAATTGAGGGAATCTTTAAATATGACACAAAAAGAATTTGCAGATTATGTTGGCTTTACACAAGCTACTCTATCAGCATATGAGAATAGTCTGAAAATACCATCACTTGATATAGTTATGAGGATAGCATCAAATTGTAAAATTTCTATAGATTGGCTGTGCGGATTTTCTAATGTAAAAAGTTACACGAATAAAAAGAATACCTATTCAGATGCAATAAGAGCGATTATACAATTAGCTAGTATGGTTGAAATGGATGCTGCAATTGTAAAAGTTGAAGAAGAGGTAATCAATCCGGATAACGGCTATCCTGAATTAGCTCTAAACAACCATTTTGGTTTGTATTCCAAAGATAGTATGCTTGATATCTTTTTTGATGAATGGATAAAAATTAAGCACCTTCATGATGATAAAACAATAGATGATGAGTTATATAATCTTTGGGCAGAAAAAACATGTTCTAATTATGATGGTGCTCTTTTATGGAATGCAGAAACTAAAGATTCCAAGGATGCTTAAGTTTAACAGCATAAGAAAAGGACAGCTCTACAAAGAGCTGTCCTATTTTTTGAATACATTATTGATAATTTGAATCATTGCGTCTTCTGTTTCATTAAACAGGTGAGAATAGGTCTTCAGCACCTCTTCTACTGTGTTTCCGAGGCGATCAGCAATGGCCTTGATATTTGCCCCGTGGTTAATCAAAAGTGTGGCATGGGAGTGCCTAAGGTCATGAATACGAATCTGCGGCAGCCCTGCAGCATCAGCCACTCTGTGAAATCTTTTATTAAGCAGCTTCGGAATAATCGGCTGATCCATTCCGAACAGGAAGCCATCCGCAGGCGCTCCAGGGCATGAATCATACCATTCAAGATATCTCTTCATAATCTGAAGCTCCTCATCCGGCATTTTTATAACCCTGTAGGAGTTTTTTGTTTTAGGAGGTGTTACTACATACCTCTGTCCACTTACGTACTGAGAAACAGTCTTATTGACGCGTATCGTTCCCTTTACGATATCCACATCGTCTTTTCTATTCAGGGCAAGCACTTCACCACGACGCATCCCCATATAATACAGAGTGCAGCAGATCGTATAATACATGATGTCGTCCTTAGGAAATGCCTGTACAAAGCGTTTCCACTCGTCAGGAGTGTAGAACTGCATTTCTTCTTTCAACTCGTCAGGGCGCTTAAAATTGGGGATAGAAGAAACAGGGTTACGCTCAATAAGATTCTGTTTAACAGCAAAGCTGAAAAGCTTATTCAGATACGTTCTCATCTTGTTAACATACGACAGTTTGTATTCTGGAGTGTTGTAGCTTTCGATGAAATCTTTTATCGTTTTGCTTCTGATCAGGTTGATTCTCTTATCATATAGCTCATTCATCTGGTCAAACATGTATTTATCAGTGGCAAGCGTGCTTGATTTCGTACTTCCTTGCTTTTCCCGTAAATACATTTCAGTAAGCTCTTTGAATGTGATATTGGAAGCCCGCATCTGTTCCAGATCCTCATTGTACTTAGCTAGGAAGCTATCCTCAAATTTCATAGCTTCTTTTTTTAGCTTGCAGCCTCTTGCCACACGATGATAGTCTTTGAAGCTCCCATCCTCCAATTTCACTTTACCACGTATATACCACTTACCGTTTCTCTTTTCAACAGCCATGAAACACACCCTCTTTCCTATCTCTAATATCAGTATAGCACCTAATCAGAATATAAAAAAGTAGATTTTTTCGTCATGTTTTCGTCATTTTGGTGTTTTTCGTCATAACAAGCAATGCAGCAAAACATAAAAAAAGCCTTTAAATAAAGGGTTTTCTTTATCTAAAGGCTTGTTTTCTTAAATGGTGGTCCCGGTCGGAATCGAACCAACGACACATGGATTTTCAGTCCATTGCTCTACCGACTGAGCTACGGGACCATTTGGTTGCGGGGGAAGGATTTGAACCAACGACCTCCGGGTTATGAGCCCGACGAGCTACCAGGCTGCTCTACCCCGCGATGTTTAATGAGCTATTCTTTTTTTGTTGAAGATTTAAATGGCGGAGGAACTGGGATTCGAACCCAGGCGCCAGTTTCCCGACCTACCGGTTTTCAAGACCGGACCCTTCAACCACTTGGGTATTCCTCCAGATGCTCGGTAACATAATGGTGGACCCTGTAGGACTCGAACCTACGACCCACCGGTTATGAGCCGGATGCTCTGACCAACTGAGCTAAGGGTCCAATTAGCAAAATTGGTGGCGGGGGCGAGACTCGAACTCGCGACCTTCCGGGTATGAACCGGATGCTCTAGCCAACTAAGCTACCCAGCCGTGTTTACAATTTTACAATGGTCGGGATGACAGGATTTGAACCTGCGACCCCTTGATCCCAAATCAAGTGCACTACCAAGCTGTGCTACATCCCGAAATAAATGGCGCGCCCAGCAGGAATCGAACCCACAACCTTTTGATCCGTAGTCAAACGCTCTATCCAGTTGAGCTATGGGCGCATCGTTTTTCGTTTTCTATCTTCACGCTGTTCTCATCAGCGCTCATATATAATACAACAGAAAGACCATTTATGCAAGACTTTTTTTGAATTTTTTTCGTTTTTTTTATACAGATGCAAAATAGCCTTATAAATAAAGGACTTGTGCCTTTTTCTCCGATTACTTTCACCCATCTTTTGCAGGATTAATCGTGTGTCTCATTATATTCTTTACAAAAAATCAGTATTCTGCGAATCAAAGCAAGCGGCAGTTTTTCATGCAGAGGCAGATGAATTGCCGTCTTAGTACATTTATAGGAAGCAAGCTCCTCCTGAAATTCACGAATAGCATCATTCCCCGGATAGAAGCCGATATAGCCCTTGCACTGCCCCACCTGCACCAGATACCCATGATACAGAAATGTTGGCAATCCCCAGCTGATTTTCTCCTCTGCATCCGGTACCAGCTCTCTGCATATTGAAAGTATGTCCTGTATGCGGCCGCGATACTCCTCATCACATCCCTGTACATAGTCCTGTATTGTCCGATCCGTAGCCTTTACCATATATTCCTCTCCTTTACATGAACACGTTTCCTTATATCTCTTCTCTTTCTCTATCTCTTCTCTTTCTCTATCTCTATCTCTATCTCTATCTCTATCTCTATCTCTATCTCTATCTCTATCTCTATCTCTATCTCTATCTCTATCTCTATCTCTATCTCTATCTCTATCTCTATCTCTATCTCTATCTCTATCTCTAGTATAGCACAGCATCAAAAAAAAGAGCCGCTAAGTTGCGGACTCTTCAGCTTTTCTTCGATCCTTGGTTGCCTTGATGACCTTCTGACGGGAAAACTCCTCCCGCTCCTTTTCCTCAAGTGCATCCGTTATGAACTTGATATTATGTTCAAAATCCGGAATTACGATGTTCTTCAGAGCATTGGCACGCTTCTGCGCCTTGCGGATTGCATTCGCAAGCCGATAGACACTGTTCTCCACCTCTGCCAGAATCACTGTCATTTCCTTAACCTTATAGAAACAGCGGTAAGCATAATCCAGCTTGGAATTCGCATGATCCAAGCCGTATGTGAGCTTATACTCCTGCTTATCATATTGAATCTTTGGAATCTCCACACCCATGACGCTTCGATAACTGATATGAATACCGGTATCCACCGGCACTGCCTCTACCAGATCACTGATGACTCCCAGAGACATATTCGCCTGCTGCAGGGCATAGTACGCCTTCTGATACGTAATCGTAATCTTATCACGCAGCAGCTTTACATCATCCAGAAGCGACATCATTTCACGCGTCAGGATATTCCGTTTCCGATCCATCAGCTCATAGCCCATATGAGCCAGATCATTTGATTTCTTTGTCGCAATCAGATTTCCTTTGGTAGGAAACACCTGTTTATTGGCCATAATCAGTTACCCTGAGATGCCAGTTCCTTGATGATAGGCCCACTCTTCAGACCAAAGCGTTTCACCGCACGTTCATGATCGTAGTACACTTCAAGAACCTCGTTGTCTACACGGTCAAGCTCTGCACGCGGCAGGACACTGAGCAGATCCCAGCCCAGATCCAGCGTTTCTTCAATACTGCGGTTATCATCAAATCCCTGATTCAGGAAATGCTCCTCAAATAACGTACCAAAGGACATATACTGCTTGTCGACATCACTCAGCTCATCCTCACCGATAACAGAAGCCAGACTTCTGGCATCCTGCACCTTCGCATAGGCTGCGAACAGCTGGTTGGAAACATCCGAATGATCCTTTCTTGTAAAGCCTTCACCGATGCCATCCTTCATCAGACGTGACAAAGAAGGCAGAACACCAACCGGCGGATAAACACCCATCTGGTTCAGATTACGATCCAGTACAATCTGCCCTTCGGTAATATAACCGGTAAGGTCAGGAATCGGATGGGTAATATCATCATTGGGCATGGTCAGAATCGGAATCTGTGTTACAGACCCTCCGGCACCCTTGACAATCCCTGCTCTTTCATACAGCGAAGCCAAATCAGAGTACAGATATCCCGGATATCCTTTACGTCCCGGAATCTCCCCCTTACTGCTGGAGAATTCACGAAGCGCCTCACAATAGGAGGTGATATCTGTCAGAATAACCAGTACATGCATATCCTGCTCATACGCCAGATACTCTGCAGCGGTTAAGGCACAACGCGGTGTCAGCGTACGCTCAATGATCGGGTCATTGGAAAGATTGATGAACATAACAACCTTTTCCATAACCCCTGCTTCCTCAAAGGAGCGTTTGAAATAATCCGCAACGTCATTTTTCACACCCATGGCTGCAAAAACGATACAGAAGTTCTTACCGTCCCCCTCCGATATCTTCGCCTGCTTAACAAGCTGAACAGCCAGCTCATTGTGCGGCATACCGGATCCGGAGAAGATCGGCAGCTTCTGCCCGCGAATCAGCGTCGTTAAGGCATCAATACTGGAAATACCGGTATTGATATAGTTTCGCGGATATACACGGGAAACCGGATTCAGCGGCTGTCCGTTGATATCCGCACTTTTCTCGGCATAGATTTCTCCCAGCCCGTCGATGGGCTGTCCGCTTCCGCTAAAGGTTCGCCCCAGCATCTCGCGTGACAATGCCAGCTCCATCGGCTTTCCTGTAAATTTTGTTTTTGTGTTTTTCAGGGAGATTCCATTGGTTCCCTCAAACACCTGAATGGCAGCTTTCCTGCCCTCCAGCTGAACCACTCTTCCCAGACGTGTCGTTCCATCTCCGCACTTGATTTCCACCATCTCTTCATAGCTGGCGTTTTCCACGTTATCCAGGAAGACAAGAGGTCCGTTAATTTCACTTAATCCTACATATTGAAGACTCATGCACTTTCCTCCTTACGCAACCTGTGAGACAGCCGCATCAATCTGTCGGAAGTAATCATCCAGCAGCTCGATGTGGTCATTCGGCACATCGTATTTCATTTTGGTAACCTTGTCGAAAATACCGGAAGCCACAACCTGACTCATCGGTTTCCCCTGTGCTACCAGATCCTTGCATTTCTTATATAAATACAGAATAACATCCATCATTTTCATTTGTTTTTGTAAAGGTACATACGTATCATCCTTATGGAACGCATTCTGCTGCAGATATCCTACCCGGATGACCTTGCAGATTTCGATAACCAGCTTCTGATCCTCCGGTAACACATCGCTGCCGATCAGCTTTACGATTTCCATCAGCTTCGCTTCCTCTGCCAGCAGACTCATAATTTCCTGACGACTGCGCAGAAAGCGCATATCCACATTCTTATTGTACCATTTCGTTAAGTCTGTCACATATTCGGAATAGCTTTCCGTCCAGTTGATGGCAAAATAGTGACGCGCATAGGCCAACTGTTTGTCCAGCGCCCAGAAGCAGCGCACAAATCGCTTGGTGTTCTGAGTTACCGGCTCAGAGAAATCAGACCCCTGCGGTGATACGGCACCGATGATGGATACCGATCCCACCTGATCATTCAGTGTCTTCATATATCCGGCACGCTCATAGAACTGTGAGATGCGACTTGGCAGATAAGCCGGAAAGCCTTCCTCGGCCGGCATTTCCTCCAGACGTCCGCTGATTTCACGAAGCGCCTCCGCCCAGCGTGATGTGGAGTCCGCCATGATGGCAACATGATAACCCATGTCACGATAATACTCTGCCAGTGTCAGACCGGTATAAATACTCGCCTCACGTGCCGCAACCGGCATGTTGGATGTGTTGGCGATCAGTACGGTACGATCCGTCAGCGGGCGATTGGATTTCGGGTCGATCAGCTCGGAGAATTCCTCCAGAACCTGCGTCATCTCGTTTCCACGCTCACCGCAGCCGACATAGACAATGATATCGGCATCACACCACTTCGCCAGCTGATGCTGCGTCATGGTCTTTCCGGTACCAAAGCCGCCCGGAATCGCTGCCGTACCACCCTTGGCAATCGGGAACAGGGTATCAAAAATACGCTGTCCGGTAATCAAAGGCACACTGATCGGTAATCGTTCCGCTACAGGACGTGCCGTTTTGATCGGCCATTTCTGTACCAGTGTCAGCTCATGAAGCTTATCCTTTTCATCCTTCACCTTCAGGATGCATTGATTGATGCTGTATGTTCCGTTCTCTGCCGCTTCCACAACCGTTCCCTGCAGGGTTGGCGGAATCATGCAGCGATGCTCGATCAGATCCGTTTCCGGAAGCGTCGCAAAAATCTGCCCGGGAACAACCTCATCCCCTACAGAAACCTTTACCGTTACATCCCATAAGACCTCTTCATCCAGCGGTGCCACATCGCTTCCGGTCGCAATGAAGGCTCCGGATTCCTTTGCGATTTCCTTCAACGGACGTTCAATGCCGTCAAAGATATTACGCAGGATACCAGGCCCCAGTGTTACAGAAATCGGACTGCCCGTAGGCTCGACTGGTTCTCCCGGCTTTAATCCTGTTGTGGATTCATACACCTGAATCGTCGTTGCCTCTTTGCTGATGGAAATCACCTCTCCCATCAGACGTTTATGACCGACATATACTTTCTCCAGCATGGAGAAGTCGACTGCATTTTGGACCTTTACGACTGGACCGTTGATGGAATATATAACATTTTCACTCACATTATCACCTCAATCATACGGTTTCGTATGCAATTTATTTTATAAACAATCCGGAGTTCGTATAGAACCAGTCTTTCTGTTCATCGATGCCGGTGTCAAAGGTTTCATCTACAACGATTCCTTTTTCCTCACATTCCATGCGAAATCCTCCAAGCAGAATATCTGCATCGCATTTCCCCTCACAGGGCTTTCCATACGCCTCACAGATATCCTTCAAAACAGCCTGATCTCTGTCTGCGACATAAAACACAACCTGTTCATAACCCAGCTGTGCTAGATCAGAAGCTTTTTTCTTTAAAAGCTCTACATAATCCTTACGGATGGCAAATTCCTTCAGCTGCTGTTTTGCGGCCCTGAATACCGCATCGGTAAGCTCACGGCGTTTTTTCATAAGTCTGCGATTCGTTTCCTCATGTGCCTTGCTTAGCCGAATGGCATGCTCGCTGGCCATTTCCTTCAGCTCCTGTTCTCTGGTAAGTCCAGCCTCACGTTGTGCTTCCAGCTCCAGGTCCTCCATGGATTTTTTTCGGATTTCATCTATTTCCTGTTCAATACCGGCAATCTCGATGTCGCTAACTCGTTTTATCTCTTCCTCAAAGTACTGCTCCAATTTAATTTTGTCATCTAGCATAGCAAACACCTCATAGTTTCACACCGATTGCCTCGGATACATAGCGGTCAATGGTCTCTCCGATCTTTGCGGAGCCATGACGGTCGGGAATCTCGACAATCAGCGGTTTCTTTTGTTTCAGTTTTAATTCAGAAATAACCTCGGGGCAGGTTTCAATCAGCTTTGTCGTCATTAAAACGATAGCTATATCCTCCATATGCATCACACGCTCCAGCTCCTCCAGAACCTCATGACGCTCATGGACAACCACCCCTTCGATCCCTGCCAGACGCATCCCCATCTGGGTATCGATGTTATCACTGAGCAGGTAGAATTTCACGAATGATCACCACCCGTATTACAGCTTCATGAAGATAATGAAGATAGAGATCAGAAGACCGTAGATAGCAACACCTTCACCCAGGGCAACGAAGATCATGGATTTACCAAAGTTCTTCTCATTTTCAGAGAATGCTCCGATTGCGGCAGGTGCAGCGGCAGCAACGGCAATACCTGCACCAAGTGCGGAAAGTCCGGTCGCAAGTGCAGCGGCGATAAAGCCCAGACCCTGACCGATGGAGCCGGCCATTTTCATTGTGACATCATCAGCACCTGCAGCATAAGCCTTCGTAGCACTGAAGAACACTGTTCCCAATACGATTGCAAAGAAGAAGCAGACGTGCGTAATCATACGGCGTTTTGCTACGGATACACTCTTCTTTCCACGGAATACATTCACCAGCGGTAAAGAAATCAGCGCGATCAGAATAAGCGGTAATAAAAGTTCAAACATGTTTAACATGATAGTTCCTCCTTTTAATCATTCAGTGATTTAAACATAATACCGTTCCCCGTGAAGTAACGGGAAAACATTTCATAGAATTCCAGACGAAGCACCTGGATTCCGACGATCATACCCTCCAGACACATGACGAAGATATTACCGAGAATCATCACGATCCATCCGGCACCTCCGGCCATGTCCATAATCAGCATAACAGCCATCATCATACCGGCATGTGACAGGACAAAGCCGCCGACACGCAGGTAGGAGATGGTATTGGTGATAAAGGACAGACAGATTTCAAACAGCTCGAAGAAGCTTTCCACAAAGAAGCCTCCAAAGCCATCCGGAAACATCTCCTTTTTCTCCATTTTTCTTTCCAGTGCCTCCTTCAGGAAAATCAGTACCAGCGGTACAAGCAGAAAGACAATGGCAAATACCAGATTGGTGATGACGCTGACTCCGCTCAACAGCTGATAAGCGCCTCCTCCAACCAGGGAAATATAGAAGACAAGTCCGGCAATCCCGTTCTGTGAAAAGAACAGCTCGCCGTAGTTTTTATTTTTGATCTGCAGATACAGATTGATGCCGATGCTGATTACGATTAAAACAGCTCCCAGCCCCACTGCCATGACAAGCAGTACGGGAATGAAGTTGCTGGTCATAACCTCAACCGGCTTCTCAGATAGACCAAACACGGTCTTATACAATGGATTCAGCAGCTCCTCGTTACCGAACACAGAACCGTATACAATACCGAAGATACTGGAGAAGATACCGATACGCATACCGATTTCCCCAAGCCGCATCCCTTTCCATTTATAAAACAGATTTCCGACCAGGATCAGAACAAGTCCCTGTCCCAGGTCTCCAAACATAATACCGAACAGAAGTGAATACGTAAACGCTACAAAGGGCGTTGGATCGATTCCTTCATATTCGGGGGTGCCATACATTTCTACAAACATCGAGAAGGGCCTGGCAAACCACCCATTCTTTAATTTGGTCGGAGGCGAAAGTCGCTTGTCGCTATGGGCAGGCCTGACTTCGATTTCCACCTCCTTCAAATTCGAGAATGATTCCTTCAATTTTGGCACATCTTCTTCAACCACAAAACCTGTAATGGAAAATCTTTCACCGAGTCCCAGTACATATTTTCTGGCTTCAAAGGTATGGTTTATAAACTCCAGTTCCGCCTTGATGTTAGCGAAATTGTCAATGCATTCTGCCTTCAGAGCTTCAATGACTTCATTGACATGCTGCAGCTGCTTGAGATCGTTGTCGATTTCCTCCTGCAGATTCTCTTTGGCCTGAATCGGATTTCCATGGACGAATTCCGGAATGCGGATACGTTCAAAGTACAGAGAGGAGAAAATATTGTCCACGTCTCCCTCATATTTCGCGGTTGTGAAATATACACACCAGCTATACGTATCATCTGTACTGAATGACTTGAATACAAACGGACGGTTGCGGTAATACTGCAGCTTTTCGACACTGTCAATCGGCAGTCTTCCGAAACGAATCTTGATATACTTGCATTCAAACAGATCATCCAGATTCAAATCAATGCTTTCGATATTGCGGACCTGTGTCAGCGCATCGCGGTTTTCCTGAATAACAGTCTTTAGCTCGCGGCGTATTGCGGCACCGTTTTCAAAGCGCTCGTGGATGGAATCAATATACTTGCGGATACCTTCCAGATCATATTCCCCATTTTTCACATCCTTCATCGGAAGTGTCATATCCATGTCCTGCAGCACTTCATTGAAATGCGTCAGTACATCGGTGATCGGATTTTCATCACTCAGCGTGGTAAGTCCGTGTACACTGTCCACAAACTTACTGGCCGGTTCCGGATGAAAGTAATCCAGTTCCACGAATTTCAAAAGTACATCGTTGAGATATTCATTATCCGCAAGGATGTTGACCAGTTTCATTTTTGAAATTGCCATGAACATTCTCCTTTCTAGTAGATCAGCATGCGCTCCATATCCTCAATGGATACATGATAACGCACACCTTCAATAATATTGATGATATTTTCCAGCTCACGCTCTGCAGTATACAGATAGCTGGAATATACCAAGGGGGCATCGAGAGAATAATAGATATTCTTCTTCGCCAGTGCATACAGAAAGGAATCGGTATACTGTTCGATATATACATAATCCTTATCCGTATCCTCAATTCCCAGTCGGTACGTGCTGCTTTGCAGCAGCTTGATAAATGCACGCGCATTCGGCTGCGCAATCAGCTCTTCCACAAATGCGGCGGACAGATGCTCATGCACCGGTACCAGCGATTCACGAATGACATCCTCACGGGCATTGAAGTATTTTTTGTAGCGGTAAATCTTTTCAATGTTGCTAAGCTCGATCTGGGTTGCGAAATACTGCTTGACTGCTTTTCTGCTTTTTCCCTTCAGCGTTTTGTCAATCACCTGAAAGGTATGGGTGTAATGCTGCATCTGCAGCTGTGTTTCAATCTTTGTATAGTCAATATCATTTTCCTCACCCTTTTTCACACGGTAAGGAAGCAGTACCGCATAATACATCGTATGCTTTAAAACATCCAGCAGCTCATCATAGCTATGAACATTCCCCAGCCGCAGCAGATCAAAGCTGGTGTACGACTTTAGAAAGATAGGAAATTCCGCAATGGCAGCTTCATACTCCCGGGAAATCAGTACCCGGATACGGGACAGAATCAAATCGATTTCAATCTGCTGCATATGCAGCCGGTAATACGGCTTCATGGCCGCATCCGCATAACGGTATAATTTCATGGTTTTCTTGAAAATTTCCTGTCGCAGGATACTTTCCAGCTGACCCCGGTGAATATTGTTCTCACGCACATCCTTCAGGGCAGCGGCATAGGAGGTCTCATGCTTCAGGTAACCGGCGATTTCCGCCACGCTTTTCTTATGCAGCAGCTCCTGATACATTTCTTCACTCAGCGCTTCCCCATGCATGCTTCTGGCCTTCGCCACAATAACACCTTCTGCCATACTCATATACACATCACCTCCCAACGTGTACAGGCGAACACATAACTACATCGCCAGCGTTCGTTTTACAATCTGTGAAACCCACTCCTCCTTATGCTCCTCATATTTCTGCTGGAGAGCATTGAGCGATTCCTCATAGACTGCTTCTTCCTGCTGCATAGCATTCTGCAAATCCGCATCCATCTGTTCGCGCTTCTTCGCTATACAGTCTTCTGTTTCCTTTCGATACTTTTCTCTGATTTCCATACTCTGGTCCTGTATCAGATTCTGGATATTGTGGCGTTCCTGCTGTTTCTGCTCAACACGCGCTCTTGCCTGCTTGTCGGCATCTACGATTTTACGAATGATTTCTTCCAAAAAATGACACCTCCTTTATCCTTATTATATCACCGATTCGTTTGGCCGTTCACCAAACTTCTAGAAGTATACACCTTTTTATTTTGGTGTGCAAGCAAAGATTTCACTCCTTTTTTTTCCTGAAATCGGTTCAGTAAAACCCCTGTAAAAATTGCGGTTTTCCAGCCTTTCTTCCCATATTTTTTACCTTATGAAAATTTTGTAAACAAAGCGATACTGAAACCCCTTTTTCTGTACACGGCTGTCGAAGGTTGTTTCTGTTTTAAAATACTGTTCAAAGGCTGCCTTCATACATGCTGTTCCATATTCCACAATTGAAAATTTCAATTATGTAAAATATAAACAAAACATAAATTCTCTAAATTTTTCAGCTGCTCATAAAAGGAATACCTCCGATCACATATAGCGGACGGTCTGCACCATGAAAGAGGCACAACTGCACATCAGCTACAATGAGGCCTTCCTTTCCATATCCTCTTCAACAAGGCATCAACCGATTCGAAACTTACCGTTCTTAATACGGTGATTCCATACAGAAAGACATACCTCATCTGCCCTAACGCATATCAGCTTTGCAATAAGCAAAAAAACAGGCGACTATAACGTCTTGCGCATAGAATATTTAAAGCTGTATATCCGCAGAAAACAAGAAAAAAGCAGACCTTATCTGTACGGATAAAATCTGCATATTTGAATCCATGAATGTGATCCTCTATATTTATATAGGAAAGCAATCCTGCAATTTGGAATCAGGTGATTATCCAATAGTTCGCAGCTTTGGCAGCTTTCGGAAGCAATCAGCTCTGTTCCAGCACCTTTTGTGCCAGCTTTTCATTCTGTTCAATCTTCTCATAGTCCTCAATCAGCTCCGAGGATGCATATACATCCGGGTCATTTTCACGATCCTTGAAAACAATTTTCAACAGAATCGGGGTTATCACAGTTGTCAGTACAACCATAATGATAATCGGGCCGAAAAATGCCTCATTCATCAAGCCAACCTTCATCCCCTTGCTGGCGACGATCAGAGCGACCTCACCGCGGGATACCATGCCGATGCCGATTCGAAGACTCTGTATGTTCTCATACCGGCACAGCTTCGCCCCCAGACCGCAGCCGACGATCTTTGTCAGAATTGCCAGAACCAGAAGCAGTACCGAGAATATCATAATGCTGGTACTCATTTCCGGCAGCACAACCTTCAAGCCAATGCTGGCAAAGAACACCGGTGAAATCAATAAATAAGACAGGGTTTCAATACGCATCTGCACATAATTGCAGCGGCTCGTACCACTGATAATCAATCCTGCGATAAATGCACCGGTGATATCCGCAACCCCGAAGAAGGCTTCCGCAACATAGGCAAACAGCAGACAGAAGGCAAAGCTCAGAATAGAAAAGCGGCGGTGTACCTTTTGATAACGGTCAAACAGCTTTTCGATACCCTTACGTGCAAATATACCAACGATAACAGCCAGCACGAAGAAGGCAACGATTTTCAGCATAACCTCTGTTAGCTGTACGGATGTATCCGCCATACCGGTAATGATGGTCAATGCGACAATTCCCAAAATATCATCTATCAAAGCCGCCCCAAGGATGGCATTGCCGCTCGGTGTGGACAGCTTCCCCATTTCCTTCAGCGTTTCCACTGAGATACTGACGGAGGTTGCTGTCAGTATGACGCCGATAAACATGTTCTGCAGAAATGCTGTAGGCTCCGTATTGAAGAAGGATGCCAGCACATAACCGGCAATCAGCGGAACCAGTACACCGATAACGGCAATGACAAAGCTGTTTCTGCCGCTTTTCTTCAGCTCGGATATATCTGTTTCCAGACCGGCGGAGAACATCAGTACGATAACACCGATTTCCGCAATATGATCCAAGAATTCCGATTCCTGTACGATATTAAAGCATGCCGGCCCCAGCAGCAGTCCTGCAACCAGCGCCCCAACGACCTGCGGCATTTCGATTCTTCTTGTCAGCAGTCCGAATACTTTCGTACTGAGCAGAATCAGCGCCACGTCCAGCAGGTAACGATAAGATTCCATAAACTCTCTCCTTTTATTTTCAACTTAACTAATTATACACCCCTTTTTCATAAAAGCAAGCGATTTCATTCAAATTCTATCCGGTATTTATTTCCAGTGCTGCAATTCAATGATCAACCAGACAATGTATATATGAAATAACATACGTTTCTAGCACAGGCCGCAGTTTTCATAAAGGTCATGATCCTTTGCCAGTCATTTTATTGCATACTGTTTCCTGCCAGTATCTGTGCATGAAGTTCTATTAGAATAAGTCTTGTGCATGCGATTTTACATGAAGCAAGTGAAGATGGGGGGAATGCTACAGGTTCTGTGGGTACACCGGTCTATTTTACGATTTTCAAAGGACCGTATCTATCCGATAACGTCCGGCTCGTATCTTTGAAAGAGTCAAAGGCGTGCCGTTATACCATTTCAAAACGGTCTTGCGATATCCGCAAACTGCCGCTCAATATCGGTATCCTGCAGCTCAAATGCTCTGCCGTTGAGATACTGCAGGCAGCACGCATCCCCCTGAAAATGAAATGCCACATGATACGCACAGAGTGCCTGATAACTCTTGTCTTTTGTCTTCCTCGCTCCGTATTTTACATCGCCCAGCAGAGGATGTCCCAGCCAGCTCATAAGAGCTCGAATCTGATGACTTTTACCGCTGTGCAGCTCCACCTCAACAAGAGAGTAGCGCTCTGCCTCCTGCAAAACACGATAGCCTGTTTCCATGCGGGTATAGCCTTCCCGCTCACGATCGATAACCTCCGCCGTATTTTGCTCATTCTTTCGATGATACAGCACGATATGATCCTGCTTTTTTTTCAATTTCCCCTGTATGATACACAGATATTTCTTTTCCACCTGATGAAGTGCGATTTTTTCATTCATGCAGCGAAGAGCCGCAGCTGTTTTAGCCGCAATTACCAGCCCCTGCGTGTTTCGGTCGATACGATGGCACAAGGCAGGGGTAAAGCTTTGTTCGGTGGTTGGATCGTATTCTTTTTTACAATACAGATAATGCAGCAGGCGGTCTGCCAGATTATCCTGCACCTCACTGGTGTCACTGTGTGCGCGAAGTCCCTTGGGCTTGTTAATCAGCAGAACAGCATCATCCTCATAGACCACATCCAGTGCATTCGGGACCTGTAGAAAGCTGCGCATGGTTGCTGCTTCATAAAACTCCTCGGGGATATAGCACTGCATGGTGTCTCCCACCTGCAGTCGCTGGGAAATCTCACAGCGTTTCCGATTCACCTTGATTTTCTTATTCCTTATATATTTATACATCAGGCTCTTGGGCATGGTCTTCATCGTTTTCTGTATAAACTTATCCACCCGCTGATCCGCATCGTTTTCATTGATAATGAATTCTTTCATACACATTCCTCACCTTTCATGATATCAATTCACAGCAAATCCCTGATAGATCCTGCAGGCTTTCAGAACAGATCCTATGCAGTATCCCCACAGAGACAGCATTTTTCCATGAATTGTTATCTTTTCCCTGTATATTATACCGTACTTGCATTGCATAATCATAGAAAAACGACTAAAATTACAGTACAGAAGTGATACAGGAGGAGGGATGTGTGTGTATCGATGCAAATTGTCCGTACGCGCTCTGGTAGAATCGGTATGGATCGGCGGTGATCTGGTATCCACAGCGCCATCCATCGAACGGGCGAATCTGGGCAGCCGTATTCATCGCATGCTGCAGAGCTCTGCACAGGGAGACTATGAAAGCGAAGTATTTCTGAAGCTGTCCAGTGAACTGGATGATATCCTGTTTGAAATAGAAGGCAGAGCGGATGGTGTTCGCAAGGAGGACGATCAGGTGACGATCGAGGAAATCAAAACAACCGCGATTCCCTTTTCCGAATTGAACGAGCCCGTCATGGTCCATCTTGCACAGGCCTATTGCTATGGCCATATGTATCTGGCTGAGCACGTTGCTCCCTCCATTCGCATCCAGATGACCTATTATCAGATTGATACCGAGGAAATCAAGCAGTTTGACGAGGAGAAAACACGGGAGGAGCTGGCGACATTCTATATGGATACGCTGCGGCGCTATGTGAAGTGGGCAGCACTCAGCAGAGATTTGAAAATCAGCTCTTCCAGAACACTGAAGGAGCTGAAGTTTCCGTTTCCGGATTATCGCAGCGGACAGCGTGACTTTGCAGTCGCCGTATACAAAACCATTCTGGATCGGGAAAAGCTGTTCGCCTCCGCACCAACCGGTATCGGAAAGACAATTTCCACCCTGTTTCCGTCTTTGAAGGCAATTGGAGAGGGAAAGGCGGAAAAGGTATTTTATCTGTGTGCGAAAAATGTAACGGCCACAGTTGCCTATGATACTCTGCGACTGCTTTACAAGCAGGAGGTATCCTTTAAAAGCGTGGCAATCACAGCCAAGGATAAAATCTGCTTTCAGGATGTGCGTAACTGTGACCCCGAGGTATGTCCCTATGCAAAGGGCTATTATGATCGCTGTCAGGATGCCTTGTACGAGCTGCTGCAGGAAACACAGTTCATCGATCGTGAGGCCGTTGAAAAAAAAGCACAGGAGCATTTGATCTGTCCCTTTGAGCTGAGCCTTGATGCAAGTCTGTATGGGGATGTGATTGTCTGTGATTATAACTATGTATTTGATCCGCGGGTGTATCTGAAACGTTTTTTTATGGAAAAGGGAGACTATATTTTTCTGGTGGATGAAGCACACAATCTGGTGGATCGTGCCAGAAGCATGTACAGCTGTGAGCTGAATAAGTCGGCGTTTCTTGCGGCAGCCCGCAATATCCCAAAGCAACGCAAGCCGCTGCATGCGGCACTGCGCGCTGTCAACCGTGAATTCCTGCGGTTAAAAAAGCAGTGCGAAGAGGAAGGACAGAATTTTATTCACCAAAAGGAACCGATTTCTTCCATCAGGCAGCGTCTGGCAGATGTGATTGAACAAATGGATATCTATCTGCAGAGTGAGCATGAAGATACCTGGGATGAAGAATTACGCGATCTGTATTTTTCATGCATAAACTACAACCGGATTTCCGAGTTTTATGATGAGGATTTTGTCACCTGTTATGAAAAGCAGAGCAGTGATATCGTACTGAAGCAGCTCTGTCTGAATCCGGCACATCCATTAAAGGAAACCTGTGCCATGGGACGAAGCACCCTCTTCTTTTCTGCGACGCTTTCTCCCATTGATTATTATCTCGATCTGCTGGGTGGAACAAGAAAGACCAGAAAGCTGTTTCTTCCTTCTCCATTCTCGGCAGAAAAGCGTAAAATCGTCCTGTGTGACGCCATTTCCACCCGCTATCGAAACCGCGATAGCTCCCTGCACCCGATTGCCGCTATGATTCACGCAGCGGTGCAGGCCAAAACAGGAAATTACATTGTTTTTCTGCCAAGCTATGCCTATATGAAGCAGGTTGCCCAGACCTTTTGTGAACAGTTCCCTGATATTCACGTATCCCTGCAGGAAAGCGGGATGAAGGAAGAAGAGAAGCAGCACTTTCTTGAACACTTCAATACCACACAAGAACTGCATGTTCTGTTCTGTGTATTAGGCGGCATGTTTTCTGAAGGAATAGACCTGAAGGGGGAAAAGCTGATCGGTACGATCATTGTCGGTGTAGGACTTCCGCAGGTCAATCCACAGCAGGAGCTGCTGCGTGAGCATTTTGATGAGGTTAACGAAACGGGGTATGCCTACGCATATCAGGTACCGGGCATGAATAAGGTACTGCAGGCTGCCGGCCGTGTTATTCGCTCGCACAGTGATATCGGTATCGTGTTACTCATTGACGAGCGCTTCACCACACCGTTTTATCAGCGGCTGTTACCAGAACACATGCGGCCGTTTCAAATTATCAATGATCCAACCCGTCTGCATGCGGCTATAAAACAATTCTGGCAGCAAAACAGCTGATGTAGGCAGCCTGTATTTCCACCTTCAGGATCCTCTCTTATGGGATTGGAGCCGGCATCGTGATTTCACCGTGTATGTCTATCGCAAATTCTATTTTCCATCTAAAAATTTATTTGCCCCCTTCACAAATAAAGCATATCGTTTTGTGTGAAAGCAGGCTCTTCCTCATTCCAGACAGTATATATAAACGCTTTCTTTTCAAGGATTATCGAACAAAGCTGCAATGCTGTATATTTTTCAGCAGTTAAAGTATACAGTCTGATAAGCTTTTCATCCAATGTTCTATTATAAGCATCCTTGCCTGTATATCAGGAAATGGATGTCAACGCATCAACACACCTGCCGTTATATTTTTTACACGGCCTACATATATCATCATAGACGGTTAATTTTACATTGATTGTCGGATGATCGATAAGTTCATTTGCGACTTTATAGAAATCATGTCCCATGGGTTCATCCGGTATAAATCGTTCAATATCGGCACCATACAGCTTTATGATATCTATAAAATGATGCGGCTTGATGATAATTTCATCCACCCTGCATTCCTCCTTCTCCATCTCAGATTCCTATGTTTCTTAAATACATTTTATCACAGCGGACTATGAAAACCCATGCCCTTTCAGAAAACAGCATTCATAAGAATAAAATCGTAGTCTTTGTGTCCGCAGCAGCTAAAGCCCTGCCATTTAATTGTCCGGATAGTTTCTTTTATACATAATAAAAAGGTATCAGCAGCAGAATTCCCGGTTTCATTCCTACGATCCTTCTCTGCAGATACCTTTTGGTGTTTTCGTCAGTACCTTATTTCAATTGTTTCAGACAGCTTGTTCCTATTGTGTTCTTCGGCATGGATACCTCAAAATTATCCGCAATCGTGGCTCCGATCATGGCAAAGGTATCACTTACCGGCAATAGTCCGTGTCCTTCCATACGCGGGCTGTATGCCAGAAACGGAACCATTTCCTTGGTATGATCCGTTCCCTTATAGGTTGGGTCATTCCCATGATCTGCAGTAATGATCAATAAATCATCCTCCTGCAGCTTATTGAGAACAACTCCCAGCAGCTCATCAAAGCGCTCCAGCTCTTCTCCATAGCCGACCGGATTTCTGCGATGTCCCCACAATGCATCAAAGTCAACCAGATTGACGAAGCATAAGCCGTGGAAATCCTGCTCCATGACCTCAATTGTCTGTTCCATGCCATGCACGCTGCTCTTGGATTTATGAGCCTGTGTAATGCCTTCACCATCAAAAATATCCTTGATTTTTCCAATGCTGATCACATCCAGCCCGGCTTCCTTCAGCGCATCCAGCGCTGTTTTCCCATACGGCTTCAATGCATAGTCGTGACGGTTGCTGGTACGTTTGAATTCCCCTTTTTTACTTCCGGTATACGGACGCGCAATGACTCTTCCCACCATCCACTCCGGACGCATGGTCAATTCTCTTGCGATTTCACAGTAATGATACAAAGTCTCCACACCCATCGTTTCCTCATTTCCGCAAATCTGCAGAACAGAATCCGCTGAGGTATAGACGATCAGATCCCCGTTTTGTATTTCCTGCTCTGCCAGCTCGTCCAGAATCTCAGTTCCGCTGGCAGACTTGTTTCCGATAATATGACGCCCTGTACGTTTTTCCAGCTCATCGATCAAATCCTGTGGAAAGCCGGTTTCCGTAAAGGTTTTAAATGGTGTCGTGATATGCAGTCCCATCATTTCCCAGTGTCCGGTCATCGTATCCTTGCCGACACTGGCTTCCAGCAGCTTCGTATAATAACCCAGGGGCTCGGCTGCCGGTGCCACATGCTTAAGCGGATGAAGGTTTGCCAGTCCCAGCTTTGCCAGATTCGGAATATGAAACTTCGGCATGCTTGCATCAATATGTCCCAGCGTATCACAGCCCTCATCATCATATTCCGCCGCATTCGGCATCGCACCGACACCGAGAGAATCTATGACGATTGTAAAAATCCTCTTATATGGTTTCATGTTAACCTCCTTGTGTGTTTTATTTATAACCTGCTTTCCTGTCGTATGTTATAATGCCACAGCTGTTTCCAGTGCAACCAGCATCATATCATGGAAGGATGTCTGACGCTCTTGTGCAGTTGTCTCTGCATGTGTAACCAGAGAATCGCTGATGGTCAGCAGGCAGGCAGCGCGCTTGTTTAAAATTTTGGCATTGTGGAATAGAGCAAAGCTTTCCATTTCAACACATACACAGCCATGCTTTTCAAAAAATTCCCGGTGTCCGTCCACGTTGTCCTCATGATAAAAAACATCGCTGGAATGAATTCTTGCCTTTGTCAGCGGTTTGTTCACCCTTGCGGCCGCTGCTTCTATTTCAGCATTCAGCTCAGCACTCGGTGTCTGAATATCACCGTCGACATCCGCCTGTGCCTTCGCGAAGGTGGATTCACTCCATGCACTGTCTGCAAGTACCAGATCAAACAGCTTCAGCGTATCCGTGTAGGCTCCTGCACTTCCGATTCGAATAATGTTTTCTACCTCATAAAATTTATACAGCTCATAGGAATAGATTCCAATACTTGCCATTCCCATACCGCTTCCCATGACAGAGATTTTCTTTCCCTTATAGGTACCGGTATATCCGAACATATTGCGGACCGTGTTAAACTGTACCGGATTTTCCAAATAGGTTTCTGCAATGAATTTGGCACGGAGCGGATCCCCCGGCATGAGTACAGTCTTGGCGATATCGCCGCTGGCAGCAGCGTTATGTGGTGTTGACATAAATACTTCCTCCTTTACATAGGTTTTACGCAAAGCAGATTCCCATACATCCTGCTTGCTTTTTTTACAATAGTATCATACTATAGGAGCAGATAATAAAAAAAGGACATCTGTCCACTTTTTGAAAAGAAGGTGAATTTTATGACTGCCCTGCAGGATTTATTAGAGGAAACAAAGGAATGCCATCACAGTCTGCTGAAGCAGCTGTTTGCCAATTGTCCCGTTGAGGTGCTGCAGCAGATGCAGCTGATCCGCCTACATAAGAATCAAAATCTGATTTCCACTTACCAGACCAGCAATCCGGTATTTGTGCTGCTGGATGGCCGTCTGCAGGCGATCGAAGAGCGGGTCGTGGATATTCCTTACAGCTTTACGGAGCTGCACCCGGTGGATATCGTCGGCGATTATGAGCTGTTCACCGGCATGGAGGGACACTATGTGACGCTGAAAACGATGGAAGCCTCATGCTGCGCCAGACTGAGTGCTGCCTCCTATCTGCACTGGATGAAGAGTGATGCAAACGCCCTGTTTCTGCGTACGCAGATGCTGATGAAGGAGCTGTCTGTGCAGACGCAGCTTCAGCGGCAGTATTTGTTTATGGATAATCGCACACGCCTGCTTCTGTTTTTGCTGCGTTCCAATAGACAGAGTGGTGGAAGGATTCCTGCGACCCGGGAACGGATTGCAGCTTCCATCGGCTGTAGTGTGCGTACCTGTAACCGCATTATTCTCACCTTGTCACAGGAAGGCTTTGTGGACTGCATCCACGGCAAGCTGCAAATCAGCGAACAGCAGCGCAGTGCGATAAAAAAAGAACTGGAGACCTCCAGTTTCTCTTTCTGATCACGCCATCAGGGATTCACATTGGCGTATCGTATCGACAACCACGCAGCCTGTTTTTTCCAGCTTTCCCTTATCCTCATGTCCGTTGGCGATCAGAATACAACGGCAGCCGGCACCATGGGCAACCTCACTGTCGTGTACACTGTCACCGATAAAGACCACTTCCTGCGGATTCAGACCGCTTTCCTGTACAAAGCGCTTTGCCAGCTCTGCCTTGGATGCCGCATGGATATTATCCAGACCGCGTACCTGCTCAAAATATTGTTCAATATCATAATTATCCAGCTGCTCATGCAGGAAATGCAAATCACTGGCACTCAGCAGATACTGATGCACTCCCTTTTTCTTCAGCTGTGACAGCATGTCCGTTACCCCATCATGCAAAGAGCAGGCCATACTGTGGGGCTGATAATAGCGCATATATTCCTTTGCGAGCATAGGAAACGGTGTCTTCTCAAAGTCAAAGCCGACTTTTTTATAATATTCTATCACAGGAAACTGAAAATATTTCCGGTATTCCCCTTTATCCAGAACCAGAGGCAGCTGTGCCTTTTTCAGAATGGTATTCAACGCTTCCATACTGACATCAATATCATCCAGCAGCGTACCGTTCCAATCCCAGACGACATGTTTTATATCATTCATAAGAAACCTCCTTCGTATTATTCTATTATATTGCCCCTTATTATATACAAAAGAATATCCCGGTGCAACCATTGTGCGTAAAATAATTGAAAAATCAAATAGGAAATCTGCTTAGAAATCATACCGAATGATTACCATAGTATCATTCGGTAATTCATTTCGTTTTGTGAGAAAAAGATGAAGAGTACCGGTAGAAAGTTTCTAAGCCGGCCTCCTCATCTTATTTTTCTGTAGCAGTATTGCTTATTTCATGGATGCTACTTTCTGATTCAGCTTTATAATCGAATTTGCCATATCCTTCATTAGAATCGCATTCATCAAATGATCCTGCGCATGTACCATAATGAGTGCCACAGGTGAAGTTTTATATAGTTGAATAGTCTTTGAAAACGATTTCTTTATGAACCTCTTTTTAGCATCTTTTTGTATCATCTCCTTACGATTTTCTCTGTTTTATTTCAATTTTCCTCTTAACATATTACCAGAAGGATCGAATCAGATATACGTAATTGGAAGAGAGACTAGTTTTTCACTAAGATTAAGCTTTCTACCATATTGGCAAAGAATACAAACGATACCTATTTCTTTATCCGGAATAATACGAAGTACCGAGAAATTTTTAGCCATTCCCCTCATTGGATTTGCACTCATCTTTATTTCAATCGGATACAGAACGCCATCTTTTTCAATGATAAGATCAATTACTTTTTTGTCCTTATCTCTATAATAATATATAGATGATATACTTTACCGGAATTCAAATACGTTTTCATATCTTCAGAAACAACAAAGTTCTCAAATATACTTCCGGCTTTTGCGCCATTTTTCAATACTTCAGGTGTTGTCCACCTTGTCAAATAACATATCAAACCAGAATCGTGTAAATAAACCTTAGGTGTTTTCACCACCTTCTTCAATATATTATTAGAATAAGGCTCCAGCAAAAAATAATACCTGATATCTGTAATATTGAAACCATTGTTTCACTGTATCGATACTGATTTCAACTTCATTTGCAATAGCATGGAAATTAAGCAATTCGCCGCATCTTGCAGCTAAAGCTGTAAGATACTTCATGAATTTTAACTCATTATTCACTAGCTGTCTCACATCTTTTTCAATATATGTTTTCAATCAATACTGTCTCGAGCGACCATCCGTGGCATTTTACGATTCCTATAATAATATTTATTGATGGCTGTTAATAAATCTGCGGTTACTATGATAATTCGTAGGCTTTCCTTTATCCTACCGGATGGTGTTACCGAAAATCATGTAAATAATTTATATCACCACGATCCACCGTTACTTCCATTACTGTGCAGATATCCCGTTCCACACAAAATGCGGTAGTTTCATGCAATTTGTAAACACCGTCGCCCATTGTAGCCTGTTAAGGGTTATATTATGAGCATGTCCAATACGAAACATGAAGTTAGTAAGATTTCACCTCCCTTATCCTCTTCCTTAAAGAAGCCGGCAAAAATTACGTGCCAACTTTGTTTTATTTACTTGCTCTGTACGATTAACTCCATCTTCCATGATACATTCATTTTCTTATTCAATACAAAGACTGAATACGTTATCTTATGTATGTGAGATAGAGAATAATAAGTGATTTATCTGAATCAAAAGAGAATAAATAAATCACGTTATATTGTATCTACACACTCTATACCAGCTACTACTGAGACCTCTATATACTTTTTAAGCTCTTTATTTTTATAATTTACACCCTTATCCGTGAATACGAAATGCTCCGAAAAGTGCTTAAAACAAAGGATTTTTACGTACTTCGTCGATGTATCGAAACCACCGTCTCTACATGGACTGTGTGTCATTTTCAAACGTCGCATAGATAGAGTTATCCAACTAAACGCATGTATAAATTTTGATTATGCATTATAGCTATAATCAATAAAATATCGAACTTTACCTATATATATCACAGATGGCTTTGCTACCTTATTTATTTAAACAAATTTTTTATTAAACAAATAAACTGGGATTTAGCTATTCCATAACATGAAGATTATTGCAAAACATGTTAACATAGGAAAGTATAGAAAAGAGTATTTTTTAATACCATTTCTTCCAATCCGATTAGGTCTCTTTTCTAATATAACCATATATGTGACATGTCCTAAAAACCCAAGGACAGGTACTAATAAAATAATATACCATTTACTTGAATAAATATCTGCATTTCCAAAAAAATTAAAATGTGTAGCAATTTCATTAGGGAATGAATCACAAAACACCAACAATAGTACAGATGGAATAAAACATAAGACTCCATATTTGATATCTTTCATAAATTCCTCCAACTTCTAATTTTTCAGTTTGATAAACTTGAATTTGACGAGCTAATACTACAAAAGTCATTTATCAAACAAACTCAGCTATCACTATCTCATTTCCATCAATATCTTTTAAGCGAAGCTCGTTAGTTCCCCGATCATATCGCACAGGGTCAGCTAGTGGAAGCCCTTTTCCCTTTAACCATTCTACTGTTGAATCAAGATTTTTTGTTTGAAATGCAAAGGATTGATAACCAGTCGGTGGTGCGTCGAATGCCTTGCAATCCCATATGCAAATAGTGGATATTTTCATTAAAGCCAAGATAAACCCCATTTGAATCGTCAACATTAGTTTTAATAAAGGGTATCTCTAATATTTCCCTGTAAAACTCAATCAGTTCTTTCGCATGCTCAGAAAAAATATTTGTGCAGTAGTATCCTGTTATCATCTTTTCACCATTCCATAATCATTTCTCATCGTCTAATATCCCTAAAATTGCTTCCCAAATTCAAATATGACTTACAGTTTTAGTTTATCTTTCTAATTGCGCCGAATACATGTTATACCTATTATTTTAGTGGTTAAATTAACCTTTTTAGAGTTGTATCCGAAATTTTATCATTTTGTTTCAGTAAGTCTCGTCTCATTAAGTTTAGTAAAGATAAATATCTATCAAATTTCTCTTTTGCTTGAACTTCTGTTTGTCCATCATTGGTGAAATTAATATCTCCAATATCTGCCAGCTTCCTAATGATTGGCTCAGTAGAAAATAATATAATTTCTTGTTTGACAGCTATTAACCGCAAATGCAGTTCTTCCCTATTTGCACGTTGACTTGTGGACTGAGAAACGATTACCATAAGTTCTTTATATATTCTGAGTTTTTCTAAAAACAGTTGATGTTTCAAATTTGAACGATGATTCAAAAATATAGAAACCACTGCTACTACTGTTGTTGCAATTACTGCTGCTATAGAAATAATGTCTTTAAAATTCATAATCCCTCCTATAAATTTCTAATTTATCTTTCTATTTATTTCTCACTAATTTCACGATACTCTCCACATGAACCGTATGCGGGAACATATCCACCGGAACTAGCTTGCCCTGTACCCGATATCCCATACGCTCAAACATCTGCAAATCGCGAATCTGCGTCTGCGGATTACATGAGATATACAATACCTGTTTCGGCTTCATCCGTACCAGACTCTTAATGAATTCCTCACTGCTTCCACTTCTGGGAGGATCCATAATCACGACATCCAGCCGCTTCTTCTCAGCCGCAAGCCTTGTCATATAGCGCCCAGCATCCTCACAAACAAAACGGATATTGGATATCTGATTGATCTTCGCATTGATTTTGGCATCCTCCACCGCATCACGGTTGATTTCCACACCGATCACCTGCTTCACGAAGCGTGATACATACATCCCAATCGTCCCGATTCCACAATATGCATCCAGCACCGTTTCCTTACCACTTAGCTCCAGCAGCTCCACCGAACGCTGATAAAGAACTTCCGTTTGCTCATGATTGATCTGATAGAAAGACTTTGCAGATATCCGGAAGGTCATACCGCACAAAACATCCTCGATATACCCGGGACCATACAGTACACGCTCCTCATCCCCTAACACCACGCTTGTTTTTCTGGTATTCACATTCTGCACGATTGTTGTAATTTGTGGAAATCGTTTTCTTAGCTCCTGTATAAAATTCCTCCTTGCCGGAAACACATTGGAATTCAATACAAGAACGATCATGATCTGTTTGCTTACCGCACCATACCGCACGACTACATGCCGGATAAGCCCTTTGCGCTGATCCTCATTATACGGTTCGATGTGGAGCTTTCCCATCAGCTCCACAATGCCTGCAATTATGCTGTCACACACCTCAGGATGCAGAGGACAGCGTTTATAGGGGATTATACGATGAGAGAATTCCTCATAAAAGCCTGCCTGTATTCGACGCTGCCTGTCCTTTTGAAATCCGATAATCATCTTATTGCGATACTGCCATGGCTCCTCCATCATGACGATATCCTCCGTCTGTAATTTCATTCCCTTCGCCCTGTCACACAGGGCTTGCATACTTTGGTTCTTAAATACACGCTGTCCCAGCGCATTCATATGTAGCAGCTGACAGCTTCCGCAGTGCTCATAAATCGGACACTTCACCGGTATTCGGAAAGGAGATGCCCTTTTAATTTCTACAACCTCACCGATATACCCCTTTGCAATACGCCTGACAATTCGGACACGGACCTCCTCCTGCTTCAACACATGGCGCACAAGTACGATATCCTTACCTATACGCAGCAGGCCGTTATGCGCCTCATCCATACCGGTGATAACACCGCTTACCATCTGCTTAATCTTTAACATGACATTCCTCTTTCAACAGCTTCTGCGCCTTCGCGATACAGCCCTCATCTGTAAATAAGATTCCCTGTATTCCCATCTTCTCTGCCTGCCTGATATTTTCCACATTATCATCCAGATAAAGAAGCTCCTCGGCGTTGAGCTCATAGCGCTCAAGCAGCACTTCAAAAATATGGGGGTCCGGTTTGTTGGTTTTCTCCTCATAGGACAATACCGCACCGTCCGCCAGTGGAAAGAACTGCTGGGTTTCCTTCAAATAATCCGCAGAATCCTGACTGATATTGGAAAGAATATAAATTCCATAACCGGCATTCTTCATCTGTTTCATAAAGGCTATGCTTTCCTGCATCGGCTGCATCAGCTGCAGCCAGTTCTGTAATACGATATCCGTCTCCTCAACCATATCCGGATATGCATCGTGATATACCGCATACAGATCCTCCAGCATCCAGATTCCCTGATCATACTTCTCCCATGCTTCATGTGTAAAAATACGGCTGCAGACACGGTGTGTCTTTTCTTCACTTTGAAACCACCGGATAAAATAGGTCTCCGGTGCAAAGGTCATCAATACATTTCCTATATCAAATACAATATGTTTTATCATGCTTTCTACTCCTTGTTTTCATTTCTATTATACTATAAGAAGCCCCGGCTTCCCAGCCACTAATATCAATATTGCAAAATCTGGATAATGAAAGAATATAAAAAGGATGAACTGCCACATCATGCTACTTTCTCAATCAGGCCTGCATTAAAAAAAAGAAGCACTCCACACGTTTATTCTTATAACAGAATTTAAATTCTCCTTCTATCGTATACCCTAAGTAAAATAGAACCTGACATTACGGCTGTCATGCTTGTTCAAAGAGCACAACAGAAAAAAGAGGTCACATGGAAGTGAACCTCTTACAATTTTAATCTACGATTTCCACTGCTTCAGCTTTTGCGGCTGCTGTATGCTCCGTTACCTTTGAAAACCCGGCACGCAGCATGACAGTGGATGTATATACCGTTACACATACAACGATCCATTTCAGTACATCCAGCGGCAGTGATTTGATCAGAAGAGATGCAACCAGAGTTGCAATTGATCCGAAAATCGCCATGGAAAGTGCTGATTTTCGATTGTATGCCCCCTCCTTGATAAACTTTACAGATGCAGGCGGCATCAGGAAGGCACAGGATCCCATCATAATCGGGAACGCGACATCCGGAGACATTCCCAACAGATACACAAGGACCATGCAGGGATTATACAGACCGACACCTGCTGTCATCAATGCTCCCAGAATAAAGTTGACGATACCGGCAATCACAAGCTTTCCACCCGCGAGGCCAATGGCATCTCCACCAATCGGCATTAACTTCAAAAGACTTGCCAGCATGATGCATGCCGTACATGCAAGTGCAAACCCCATCACCAGACGAATTTTCTTCTCTGACATGCGGGAAACCACACCTGCTCCGAGAACTGCACCAAGCATAGCGGCAGCCAGCATGACAACCAGTGTCCATGCCTCAACCTTGACAACCGTTGTAAAAATCAGTGCCTGCAGCAGTACCGGAATACAGTTGGCAACATTCATCGTTCCCGGAATCAGCTTATCCCGTGTCTGCTTCGTAAATTTCAGCAATGCTGTCTGTGGAGCGAATGCCCCGATTCCCAGCGGATCGAAGAAATTTACCAGAGCCCCGATAGCGCCGGTCTTCCACCAGGAGGTATCTCCCTCAAACTCATCCTTGTGTTTGATCAGGTCGTAAGCGAAAAAAGCAGTGTATCCGATCAGCAGTACGATCAGCAATCCAATAATAATAGTAGTAATATCCATAATCTTCTCTTTAACTCCCATTGTACGCTCTTGCGTCTTCTCTATTGTTTAACTCCAATGCTGCTTGCTGTTATTCACCGGCACTCTGTTCCAGCATCCCTCTGTTACAGGCGCCGTCTTGCTTTCAGCAGTTCTTGCAATTGCAGACATCCCTGCACGCTAATTGCAATCCTCGCCGCAAACACATGGTGAAGCACAGCCTTCTTCCAAATTCCTCTGTTTTATTTCGACATCTCTCTTGATTTATCCGCACAAGCCTTCATGCTCTGCATAATGCTGGAGCGAAATCCGGTTTCCTCAAGCTTTGCGACAGCAGCGATGGTCGTTCCTCCCGGTGAACAAACCATATCCTTCAGCTCTCCCGGATGCTTTCCGGTTTCCAGAACCATCTGGGCACTTCCCAATACCGCCTGTGCCGCAAATTTATATGCCTGTGGTCTTGGCATACCTTCCACAACGGCGGCATCTGCCATCGCTTCAATCATCATATAGACATATGCCGGTGATGATCCGCTGACTGCCGTTACCGCATCCATCAGGTGCTCTGGTACAATTTCACTCTTACCGAAGCTGTTGAAGATAGCCGTAATCTCTGCTATTTCTTCCTTTGTGACATTCTTTGAAGGTGCAATGGCAGCCATACCCTCACCAACAAGTGCCGGTGTGTTTGGCATTGTCTTGACGATTTTGATTTCTCTTCCAAACAGCTGTGCTACCGCTTCGGAGGATTGTCCGGCTGCAATCACGACGATGATGACATCCTCTTTCACAACAGCCTTGATCTGATTGATGACAACCGGGTACAGGAACGGCTTTACAGACAGCACAATGATGTCGCATACCTTTGCCAGCTGCGCATTGTCTGTTGTCGTATTGACGCCATAGCTTTCCCGTACACGAGCCAGACTCTCCTCGTTGATGTCGGATACATAAATGTTTTCTTTGGCAGTCAGACCGGCCTTGATGATCCCCCCGATCATCGCACCGCCCATGTTTCCGCTGCCGATAAATCCAATGGTCTTGTTCATAACTGTTTTCCTTCTTTCCTAATATTGTTTATGAAAAGCTCTGCTCTGTACGATTGATGATTTCATCCTGCAGCTCTTTGCTCAGATTGCGGAAGTGATCGGAGTAGCCTGCAACTCGTACAATCAGATCGCGGTATTCCGCAGGATTCTGCTGTGCCTTGATCAGTGTTTCACGGTCGATAACATTGAACTGAATGTGGTGTCCGTCCATGTTGAAATAGGAGCGGATCAAGTCTGCCATATTACTTAAACCGTCTTCTCCGGCTACAACACTTGGTGTAAACTTCTGGTTCAGCAGCGTACCACCGGTAGACAGATGATCCATCTTGCTTGCGGAGCGAATAACGGAGGTTGGTCCATTCACATCCGCTGCCTTTTCCGGAGAAATCCCCTCACTGACCGGTTTATGTGCCAGACGGCCGTTTGGAGAAGCCAGCATAACCTCACCAAAATATACATGGCAGGTGGTCGGCAGCATATTGATTCTCCACTGACCGTTACGCATGTTCGGACGACCGGTGATCGTATTCTTATAGAAGGTAAACACCTCCTTCATAATCGCGTCTGCATAATCATCATCATTTCCATACTTCGGTGTCTTGCGGGAAACCAGATTATAGAGACGAACATGCTCTTCTCCTTCGAAGTTATCCTGCAATGCCTTCATCAGCTCACCCATTGTGAAATTCTTTTTGTCATACACATTGTATCTGATTGCGGACAAAGAGTCGGTGATTGTTCCGATACCTACTCCCTGCAGGTAGTTCGTATTGTAGCGCGCACCTCCGGCATTGTAGTCCTTGCCGTTGGTGATACAGTCGTCGGTGATGATGGAAAGGAACGGTGCCGGCATGTATTTCGCATAGATACGGGTAATCATATTGCTTCCCTTAACCTTGATATCCGCAAAATGCTCAATCTGCTTTTTGTAGGCATCAAACAGCTCGTCATAGCTCTTAAAGTCTTCCGCTTCTCCCAGCTGTAAGCCCAGCTGCTTTCCGCCAACCGGATCCCATCCGTTATGCAGTGTGATTTCCAGAATTTTCGGCAGATTGAAATATCCCTGCAGAATGTATGCTTCCCGTCCGAAGGCTCCGGTTTCCACACAGCCGGAGGTTCCTCCACGACGTGCATCCTCAATGGATTTCCCGGCATTCAGCAGCTCCTGAATAATCGCCTCCGTATTGTAGAAGGCAGGCTGTCCCCAGCCCTTTCGACTGATTTCACATGCTCTCTTGATAAATTTCATCGGTGTCTTTTTGGAGATCTGTACGTTGCTGGATGGCTGCAGCAGCTTCATTTCATCCATAACATCCAGAATCAGATAGGATACATCATTGACCCCGTCTTCTCCATCCGGTGTAATCCCTCCGGTATTGATATTCGCAAAATCCGTATAAGTGGAGGATTCCTTCAGCGTGATGCCCACCTTTGGAGGAGCCGGCTGATTGTTGAATTTCACCCACAGACATTCCAGAAGCTCCTTTGCCTTGGATTTATCCAGACGTCCCGCTTCGATATCTGCTTCATAGAACGGATTCAGATGCTGATCCAGACGTCCAGGGGAGTATGCATCCCATGGATTCAGCTCGGTTGTCACACCGAGGTGTACAAACCAGTACATCTGAATCGCCTGCCAGTAGGTCTTCGGCTTATGTGCCGGAACGATGTCACAGTTTGCGGCAATCTGCAGCAGCTCTTCCTTACGTACAGGGTCACTTTCCTTTTCCGCAAGCTCTCTGGCCAGCGCTGCATAGCGTTTTCCCAGAATCATGATGGCATCGCACATAATACTCATACCACGCAGCTCATCGCGTTTTTCGATTGCCTCCGGATCGTTTAGGAAATCAATCGCAGCGATTGCCTCTTCAATGTCCTGCTGGTAATCCAGAAATCCCTTTGCATAGATTTTCTCAGAGCCGACGGTATGCCCCGGACCACGCTGTTCCATAAATTCTGTAAAGATACCTGCCTCATAGCAGTCCTTCCATTCCTGTGACATGGAATTGATTATCTTATGACGGATGGAGCGTTTTTCCCAGAATGGGATAATCGTTTCCTCCTGCTGCTTCATGTCCTCATCACTGACCTTAAAGCAGATCAGCTCACGGTCGTTCATGACCTTCATATCCTCCAGCGTGTGGCAGCACAGTTCCGGGAAGGTTGGGGTAGACTGCGGTCCTGCTCCCTTATCTCCGACAATCAGCTCACCGTCTTCAATCGTGATGGTCTTGCGGGAAAAGATTTCCTTCATTGACAGTGCGCGCAGCTCCGGAATTGATACCTCACCCTCGTATTTCTTGTAGGCATCCGTCATGAGCATTGCACGTTCCATAAAAATGTGCGGTGTTGTTTCCTCGCTCTGCTTTCTTAGCTTCTTGATTCGATCATTCATTCCTCTGAGTTCCATTGTTTATCCTCCTATCTTCACCTGTTGAAAACCATGTTCCTCAAACAGCGATTTCAGCATTTCCATATGCTCCTGTGATGGCACGCCCAAATCCGCTGCGGGATAGACGCGACCAAGCTTTTCATATTTGCTGCTTCCCGTATTGTGATACGGCAGCAGATTCACCTTGACGATTCCAATGCGCTTTTTCAGATATGTAATGATATCCAGCATTGTATCCGCATCGCTGTTCACCGGAACAACGACCGGTATGCGGATGTTGATATCCGCACGATGATCCGCAAGAAATTCCAGATTCTCCAGTATGACATCATTGGATTTTCCCATATACTTTTTGTGTGCTTCATCATTCAGTGTCTTGATATCGTACAAAAAGGTATCCACATACGGCAGCAGCCGTGCATAGCTTTCCTTTGGCGCATACCCGCAGGTATCAATCGCGACATTGTATCCCTTATCCTTCAGCTGTCTGCACAGCTCTTCCAGATAATCAATATCCTGCGTCATGACCTCTCCCCCGGAAAGCGTTACACCCCCGCCGCTTTCCTCATAGAAATGCGCGTCCTTGTTTACGATGGTCATCAGCTCCTTAATGCTGTACTGCTTTCCGACGATTTCACGGTTGTTGTGAAGGCAGTAATCCAGACAGTCTGCACAGAGCACACATTTATCTGTATCCGTATGTGCTGTACCATCCTCATCAATCGTAATGGCTCCGTGACTGCAAGCCTTACGGCAATATCCGCAGCCACTGCATTTTTCCCGGTTAAACATCAGCTCCGGTGCATACCTCTGACTTTCCGGGTTGTGGCACCACCAGCAGTTCAGCAGACAGCCCTTAAAGAATATCGTTGTACGGATACCGTCTCCGTCATGCACAGAATATTTCTGAATATTGATTACGGTAGGCTCTTTCATAGCTTCTCTCCTGCTTCCTGAAAAAGGTTCGGTGTATTGATGGTGATGAATTTTACAACCTTGTTTGTCTGATTGCTCCAGTTGTGTGTTCTTGTGGATTTGTAATGGGCACAGTCTCCCGGATACAGATCACAGACATCATCCTCAATCTGCAGGGTCAAAATGCCCTCCAGCACATAGACGAATTCCTCTCCCTCATGTGGATACGGCAGCGATTCCTCCACTTCCTTCTGTGGCAGAATCTCGACCAGCTTTGGCAGCATTTCCCCGCGGTCAGCCATATTTGTCATCGCATATTCGATGATTGAGCTTCCCTCAATACGCAGAATTTCCCGCTCATAGCTGCGCAATACCGCTTTTTCCTTAGTTTTCGGCTGTTCCATGAAATACGTCATCTCAACCCCAAGCGCCTTTGCGACCTTTTTCAGCGTATCGTGAGCAATGGAGGTTAGTCCACGTTCCAGCTGGGAAAGATATCCGATGGAAAGCTCGGTTGCTTCACTGATATCCTTCAGTGTCATCTTGTTTTCTGTCCGTCTCTGTTTGATTAGTTCACCAATGTTCTTATTCATATACAGCAACACCTCTTTACATGCTTATTATATATTTCACAAGTGAAGCTGTCTATATTTTTAAGTAAAATTTGACTTAATTTACGTTAATTTTTGAAATATTATGCATATTTTAACCTTTTATACAAGTTATATGCTCATTTTTTTACCTTATTTTATACTATCAGCAGATGCTTTTCAATGAATTTGCTGTAACCGTTATCACTTTTTCACAAACAGACCATATGCTATCTTTAGCATAAACAAAAAAAGCCGATATATATCGACTTATCGAGCTTTCCTCTGTTGTTTGCTATTCACATTTTTTCACAAGCTGAGATTTCTACTTCATCAGACAAGGAAATTTTTATAAAAAGCTCATGTACCTGTTATATTGCTATAAAGGAAGAAACGCTTCTAAAAGAACAGCTGCAGCAGGCCAATAAACGGTGCATGCTCATTCACCTGCATAGGCGCATGAGGAAACACATAAAGCATTCGCCACAGGTATACAGCAAGCATTGTCCCTAACAAAAGCACACTCATCACACGAAATGCTCTTCTCTTTAAAATATCTTCTCTGTTTCTCACAAAAAGCACTGCGCATACCGCTGCGTAAGGAAGCAGAAGGAACACAGCCGGATGGAAATACCAGGCAGCAGAAAGATTACCTTTCCACAGCCAGTATATGGCAGAAAACATATTGCAGCCCGGACATGGTATCCCAAATATCCGCTCCATCGGACAGAAGCTTCCGAAAACGAAGAGCACCAGAAACAGGATTACTCCGATTCCCAGTGCATTTTTTCCATCACGACTCATATCAGTAGGTTCGATCGATCAAATCATTGATACTGCTTTGCATGATACAGAGCGATATAATCGGCAAGCCAAACACAGCGAGCAAAACATTGATCAGACTATTATCCTCGGCTCCTATCATATACAGCTTTTTGGAATATTTCCAGAAACAGAATATACCCCAGATACCGCAGGTCACAAAGGACAGCAGCAGATCAGTGATAGCTGTATCATTTTCTCTTGCACCGTAATTGATATCACTGAATACTTGTACCCAGGCAATCAGATAGTAAATGCCGCAGGTTATAATAGACAACACGATAATACCAAATATACTTCTTCGTCTCATACAGGCACCTCCCTCGTCGTATGATATGCTGTATCCGGTAAAACCATATCCGTCTACCGGAAGTGTTTTAATTGTACCATAGAATGAGACTCCTGTGTGATGAAACAGGTGTTTTTATACGGATGCAGGCATCTCTGTAGCATTTATACAAAATCGATTCCCCTTTTATTCAGCAGCAAAGCTCCTCAGCATATGAAAAAGCAGTTGTTTGACTTTACTCTATGCTTTTGCCATGCGACGTATTCAGCAGCATTTCTGCCAAAGCAGCTGGAAGCAGTCTTCCATGTCTTTATTGTTCTTCGTAACCGTTTCGCCTCGCTTTCATCTGGTACAGCAGCATATTTTCCACTGGCAGTGGACGATTACTTGTTCCTTCCCATGATGCTACAAAAAGACGACCTGTTCCAGCGCATACTGCTGATATACAGATGTCGCTATCCGTGTTCTTTCTGCCAGTAAAAGTCACTGCTTCATATGGGCGTTTCATCACTTTGTTCTGCATTTGAAATCTCTAGGTAATAAGAAAACCTGTCTCAGTGTAAAGCTTCACTAAAACAGGTTGTTTTCTTGTTTAATTTAACGGAATGCACTTTTATTTGCTGGCCTTTACCATGAAATCACAGATTTTCTTAGAGAATTCTGTAGGATTTTCAATCGGGAAGCCCTCAATCAGCAATGCCTGATCGTACAATAAATCTGCATAATCCTTCACTGCATCCTTATCCTGCTCGTATACCTTCTGCAAAGCATTGAAGATTTCATGATTCGGATTGATTTCCAGAATACGGGATGCCTTCATACCATACGGATTTCCTTCCGGCATAGCACTTAACACCTTTTCCATCTCAAAGGACATGCCTTCCTCACTGCTCAGACAAACCGGATCATCCACCAGGCGGGAAGAAATCTTAACATCCTTCACCTTATCGCCCAGCACTTCCTTAATGCCGCTTAACAGATCCTTATTTTCCTCAGCCTTTTTCTCCAGTTCCTTCTTTTCCTCTTCACTATCCAGGTCCAGATCACCCTGAGAAATGTTCTTAAAGGTTTTCTCTTTGTAATTCATCAGTGCCTGTAATGCAAACTCATCCACATTGTCCGTCAGATACAGGATTTCATATCCCTTTTCCTTCACCTTCTTGACCTGTGGCAGATTGTCAATCAGTTCAACCTTGTCACCGCTCATGAAGTAGATGTGCTCCTGTCCTTCCTCCATGCGGTTGATATATTCATCCAGTGTAACCAACTTCTGTTCCTTGCTGGAATAGAACATCAGCAGATCCTGCAGGGTTTCCTTGTTTGCGCCAAAGTCATTGTATACACCGAATTTGATCTGCAGACCGAAATTCTTCCAGAACTTCTCATACTCTTCGCGGTCATTGCGCAACATCAGCAGCAGCTCGGATTTGATTTTCTTTTCGATACGGTTCGCAATCACCTTCAGCTGACGGTCATGCTGCAGCATTTCACGGGAGATATTCAAAGAAAGATCCTGGGAATCCACCAGACCCTTTACGAAACGGAAATGCTCCGGAATCAGCTCTTCCGCATTATCCATAATGAAGACACCACGGCTATACAGCTGCAGACCCTTCTTGTAGTCCTGAGAATAATAGTTGAACGGTGCCTTACCCGGGATAAACATCAGTGTTGTAAAGGAAACTGCACCCTCTACACTCGTATGAATCACCTTCTGCGGCTCTGTATAATCGTTGAATTTGCTCTTATAGAACTCATCGTATTCTTCTTTTGTTATTTCAGACTTGCTTCTCTTCCACAACGGAATCATGGAATTCAGCGTTTTCAATTCCTTTACTGTTTCATACTTCGGTTCCGCAGGCTTATCCGCATCCTCGTTTTCACTTTCCGCATCGTCCACACGCTTGCTGGTTTCCACCCACATCTCAATCGGGTAACGGATATAGTCGGAATATTTCTTAATCAGACGCTCAATCTCATACTGCTGCAGATAGTCGTCATAATTCTCATCTTCCGTGTTATCCTTCAGATACAGAACGATTTCTGTTCCATGCTCCTCTTTTTCACATTCATCAATGGAATAGCCGTCAACCGCATTGCTGCTCCACAAATAGGCAGTTTCCTCACCGTATTTCTTCGTCGTTACCTCCACACGGCTAGCAACCATAAATGCAGAATAGAAGCCGACACCAAATTGTCCGATGATATCTACATCGTCCTTCTTCTCTGCCTCTTCCATTTCCTGCTTAAACGCCAGAGAGCCACTCTTCGCAATCGTTCCCAGATTGTCCTCAAGCTCATCCTTGTTCATACCCAGACCGTTATCACGGATTGTCAGAGTACGGTTTTCCTTATCTGCCTCCAGATAAATTTTAAAGCCGGATGTATCAACATCACTCAGGTTATCAGACAGTGCCTGATAATACAGCTTGTCAATGGCATCACTTGCATTGGAGATCAGCTCTCTCAAAAAGATTTCCTTATGTGTATAAATAGAGTTGATCATCAGATCTAATAGACGTTTGGACTCAGCCTTGAATTGTCTCTTTCTCGCCATACGTAATTACCTCCTGTTAGCACTCGCTCTTTAAGTCTGCTAACAGTATAGTACAGAATTTTAGCACTGTCAAGTATTGAGTGCTAATATTTTTGTTATTTTTTTGCAAACCCTTTAAAATCAATGGTTTGCAGTATCTTATTTCTTTTGAAATTGTGATTTTTTCTGTTTTGACACCAATTTGACACCAATTTTTCTTTTTATGGTGTCAAGCGTTTAACGCCATGCTATCCAGTCTTGCAATCTCTTTTTCAATCCTTGTCAACTCTCCGATATGGTTATACACTTCCATTGTTACATCTATATGTGCGTGTCCCATAATATATTGAAGAACTTTTACGTCCATACGGCACTCTGCCATTCTGGTACAAGCTGTGTGACGCATTACATGAGCTGAAAACTTTGGTAACAGCTCTGCTTTCCTATGCTCTTTTTTTGCTCTCTCTACTTCGGTTTTGTTATATGCGTCTACAATGTTATATAAAACACTATTTACGCCATTCGGCATAAGCGGTCTGCCCGATTTCGCTGTAAAGACAAACCCCGAATACCCGTCCACCTCAACGCTCTTATCCTTTGCAAGCATGAAATTGATTTTCCTTTGTTCCTCAAAGGCTTTTGCAACTTCTTGTGTCATAGGTATAATACGAATACCCGACCCCGTTTTTGGTGTTGATATATGGAACTTGCAACCGTCGCCTAAATTCTTATATATGAGCTGGTGGTCTACATTAACCGTTTTCGCCTTGATGTTTATATCTTTCCATGTAAGACCAATCAGCTCCCCACACCTTAACCCCGTACCAATCATTATGGTAAACATGGGATAATATGTGTTATAGACATTGCTCTGTTTTACAAACTCCATAAACTTTTCTTGTTGAGAAACTGTTAAGGCTTCTTTTTCCTCTGCTGGTTTTCCATAATCACTAATGGAACTTTTTGCAGGGTTCTTTCGGATAATATCATCATCAACAGCCATTTCTAATGCAGGATAAAGCAGGTTGTGAATATACTTGATTGTAGAATAAGCATATCCAGCTTTGGAAAGTTTCGCATAATACGCTTTAATATGTGAGGGTAAAAGCTGAACAACTTTAATATTTCCAATCTCGTCTTTTACTCTGTTTTCCCAAGCACGAACATAACTAACTCTTGTAGTATCAGCCAGCTCACGAGTTGCCATATAACGCTCAAACAACGTGTTAAGCGTCATTTTTTTGATTGCTCCGTCTGTCAATATATTATCTTCCATATCCTTTGCAATCTGCTTCTCTTTTTCTCGAAGCTCTGGTAAATCTTGTGCATAGACTGTCAATCTCTTGCCTGTTCTTACATCTGTATAACGATAGCTGTATCTTCCATCATTACGCCAATTTTCGCCCTCTCTTAATTTTCTTCCTTTTGGGTCTTTTCTACTAATTGCCATGAGAACCATTCCTTTCTGAAAAAGCCTCTTTTCTTGTTCTCACAGCGTGCTTTGTCCTTTCTTATTATACTACACACGCCAGAGAACATAAATAGAAAATTGCTCTATTCTTCCAAATATAACAAGTATTTCTTGACTTTTTCTATGGAATAAAGAACCCTGCGACCTATCACAATTTTTGCTCCTGCCTGCTCGCCAATCTTTCTTGCAGTAGCACGACCACAAGATAACATAGCAGACAGTCCCTCTATATCAACAGCAATCGGCTGTTCCGTTGCTCTTATCTTCGTTTTATTCATATTCCAACACCTTACCTCGCTGGAACATCACATCATTTAACACATCAGTATTTAACATAATGTAACACCCCCTTTACTGCGTGTCTATTTTATAAGTTACATAAGCAGGCAGACGGCTTTGGAAAGCTCCGTTAGTATCTCAACTATTCCCATTCTTGTGGGCAGAACCGCACCATGCGGACGTATCATTATTCTGTGAAGATAGGTCATGGCAAAACGACTTTTCCAACAGTCGCTCTCGGATCACTGCGTGGGTCGCTCGCTTTCTTTTGAAAAGGTCGTGGCGTACAGTCCCCGTGGCTCGCTATCTCACAAACGTATCTGTCTGCTTTATTCAGTTGTCAAAGAGCTGTGGCGAAAGCAGATTGCTTTCATGTATAACAACAATAACGGAGCAGGAAAGAGGGGGGGGGAAAACAAATCATACTCCGTATCTCGTTGCTTATTCCTCTTGTGTTTCTAAATCTGTTGCTTCAAAGTCAATATCAAAATCTAAAATCATTTTTATGACTGCTTCTCTGATACGTCCTTTTAATTCCATATCAACGGCAATATGAACATTTCCGCTTTTATCAAATAAAGAACGCATACAGCATTTAGAAATATAAGGATTGTAAATCTGCAATATTTTTTCAATAGAAACTTCGTTGCCGTCTACTGCCGATGAAATCAGATAATAGGACGGTTTCTTTGATGTATGTTTCATTTTTCTTCTTCCTCTCGTTCCAAGATAATTCTTATTTCTTCTAGTGAATTTCTTCTGTTACGATGTGAAGTACAACGGGTAATGTTTAATAACTCTCCAATCTCCGTATCACTCATTTCTAAAAAATAAAACATCAGTAAAATATTACGTTTCTTTTCTGTCAGCTGTTTTAAGGCTTTTGCAAGGTTATCGTCAAATACCCGAATATCCATATCGCATATATGAAAGACTGTATAATCAGTTTCGTAATCGTCGCATGAAGCCAACTTTTCAACAAGTATATCTGGCAGTTCACAGAAAGAGATTTCTTTATTCGCTTGTCTGCTTAACGCTTTATTGTAATCTTTGACGACGCTACGAACTACCTTTTTTAACTTGCACTCAAATTGACATTGAATGGTTGTTTGAAAATCAGACGGTTTCATGGTTATCACACCTCCTTTCCTATGACTTGAAAAGCATTTATCCCTCTTTCCGCACCATATCAGGACAGCAAGGTGTGATTTGTATCGTTTTTCGTGAAAAAAATTCAAAAAATTTTTTAGTTGTCTTTCGTGTACTAAAAAAGCCCGCACAAAATACACAATTTGCACGAGCTATATCAATCATAAAATTTTTAGTTGTTATTATACAGACTTCTACATCTGCTTTTTGAACAGTATAACAGCAAACCCATATACTATATTCCCCCTTACAAAGCAGAAAGGCACTTCCTAGAGAAGCACCTTTCCTTTGGCATGATTATTGTTTAATCATTTTTATTGTTTTTACGACGTTTCCCTAATAAAACAGCTAAAGCTCCAGAAGAACCAGCAAGCATAGAAGCAAATACTCCCAAATTAGTCATATCTCCAGTTTGTGGCGTGTCTGTCTTATTTGGTTTTGTTGTATTATCTGGCTTAGTCGTATTATTTGGTTTTTCTGGTGTAGTTGGTGTATCTACATTCTTTTCTTTGACTGTTACAGTAATTGTTTTCGTTACAGTCGCACCATTACTGTCTGTAACCTTATAGGTAACCTCATAAACTCCTGCTTTGTTTATATCAACAGTATCATTTAATACTTCAATCTTATCTGTAAGTGTTCCGTCCTCTTTATCCGTAGCAGTAACATCTTTTAATGGGTCAAATTTATCTCCGACTGTGATTGTTATATTTTCCGCATGGATTGTTGGGACTTCATTTAATACTTCCATTTTCGGATTGACAGTTACATAGATTTTTTTGATTGTAGTAGCACCCTTTGTATCTGTAACTGTATATGTAACTTCATATACACCTGCTTTGTTTGTATCAACATTATGTGTTACATCTACAACAAGGTCATTTGCACTATCTTCTTTATCTTTGACAATCACATTTTCCATTGGGTCAAATACATCTCCAACAGTCAATGTCTTATCACTTACTTCAATTTCTGGTGCGTGATTTACAAGTGATGTATTAGGAACTACCTCAACAGTAATCATCACGTCCACCGTTTCATAATTTGCAGTATCTTCTGGTGTATAAACTGCTTTAAATTCATGTGTTCCCAATTCATCAGCAGTTTGTGTTTCATCAGCCCATGTAAAACCATTTGGAAGTGTTATAGTTGCAAGTGTTTTTCCTTTACCTACTGTTAAATCGGTTGGCAATGTATAAGCTGGGGTTGCTTTCTCAATAGTAAACTCTTTCCAATCTGTTTCCGCACCCTTGTAATTGTCATTTTCAGCAACTACGGCTTTCACTCGATAAGTTCCTGCATTGGTAGGTACATCATTTACATCAACCCAAGTATCTCCGTTTTTCACTTGATAAGTGAAAGTAACATCTCCTGCACCATCAGTTAATGTATAATCATTTTCAGAAATTGAAACAGCCTTTCCGTCATAGGTCTTATCTAATTTGAGATTGTCTTTGAAAGAGATTGTGCTATCCTTTTTTTCCTCCCATTTTGCATAATACATCTTATTTATTTCAGGAGTTGTCGCTGGTGCACCACTAAAATCTTTGTTATCATACCAACCAACAAAAGTATAACCCGCTTTTATAGGGGTAGTAAATTTTCCAGAATCAAAAATTGTATCACTAGGGAAAACACCCCCGTTAGTTACTGCAACTGTATTTACTTTAGGTCGATAAATTTTGTCCCAATCACTTAATGGAGCATTGATTTTATCTAATACTGTTGAATCTTCTACATAAATGATTTTTTGACTTTCATTAGGTTCGTTCTTATAACTAACCCTAAAAGATCTAGCACCTATTTTCTCTATCCCCTTAGGTATAAATATTCCATTAAAGCTTGTATTTTCAAAAGACTGTGTACCAATCGATTTTATTGTAGATGGTAAAACAATACTCTTTAAAGAATTGTTTCCTGCTAATGCGAATTTACCTATTGTAGTAAGTCCTTCTGGAAAATTTATAATACTTAAGGAATCACAATTTCCAAATGAATAGTCATCTATAATTTGAAGTGTACTTGGTAATACAATCTCTGTTACTTTTTTAGAAGAGTTAATTACACCTACACCCGTATTCGTTCTTCCTTTTTCAAAAATTATTTTATCAAATGTATTTGCTTTAAATGAATAACTTTTTAATGTCCAGTTTGAAGAAATAGTAAATTCTCCTGTATTTCCTGAGCATATTCCGCCTAAACCACTTTGAAAAGTTATATCACCTGAACCAATTTTCCATGTTCCCCCTTCAAAAGCCCCAGAAGTAAAAGCCCCATTTCCAACGTTTAAAAGTGAATCTGGAAGAATTAAATCTCCTTGGAACAGACGATTAGCAAAACCCATAGCTTTTATACTTCTAACTGAATTTCCGAGAATTAACTTCCCACATTTTGTTGGTTCTGACAAACCAAAAGCATTATTTCCTACCAAAACAGTAGAATCAGGAATAATTATATCGCTTGTTAAATTGACATTCGAGCTAAAAGCACCGTTTTCAATTACTAAAACGCCATCAGGTATAGATATAGAGGTTAATCCTGTATTTTCAATACCTTTATATTCATTACTAGAATAGCTATTTATTACTTGAGTACATTTAGGCATAGACAATTCCTTTAAAGATGTAAAGCCTGACAATCCTCCGAATTCTTTATATAGAGTATCTGCGTCCACTCCACCCATTGCACCAGTTACATAGCTTTCAAGTAATAATCTTGAAGAACAATCACACTTTGATTCGTCTAATTTTTCAAGTGAAGTAAAGTTTTGGGTAATATAAACATTATCAGCCGGGCTGAGATATGCACCAATAGCGGTAGTTACTGTTAAAGATTTTATTTTTTCTAAATCAGTAATATTTAGTCGTTTAATTGCATTTTCTATTGCTGTTCCACTTTGCATATCATCAGAAGTAATTTCAATTTGTATTTCTTGTTTTACTTCTGGAACAACTGCTCGTATTGTTTTTTCATCACTTACACCTGTAACTTTTGCAGCTACTTCAGTTGTTTCTTCCTCTGGTAAAGTTTCTTCTGATAGTATAACTTCTTCTGAGCCATTCTCTACCACGTTTTCCTCATTTTCAATCGCATTTGTGTTTTCTTGTGCATAAACAACGGTTGGCAGGCTACTAGATACGGAAGAAACCGTTAATGTAGTTGCAACAGCCATTGCCAATGCTAACTTTTTCTTGTCCATAAATAAAATATCTCCTTTCTGTTTTTGCAAAAGAAAATCCATTGTAAATAAATACACAAAAAAAGCACAATCCACCATTTATACATAGTGATACTGTGCTTTTAGTTTGTATCTGATTTTTTGTACTCCAAAAAGGGCAGACTTATAGTTCTGTCTGTCTGTCTGTCTGTCTGTCTGTCTGTCTGTCTGTCTGTCTGTCTGTCTGTCTGTCTGTCTGTCTGTCTGTCTGTCTGTCGTGAGCATACCAACTTCTAAACATGATTGTCAACCCCTTTTTTGTAATACTTAACACTTTACTCGTTTTTTCTTTTGAACACCTAAATTTTACACCTTTTGGAAGATTTTTTCAAGATAGAACCTATACAAAAAATGTTCAATTATGCGTATAAACAGCTGATATTTGCACAATGTAAAAGCAATAGTGAGTATCTTTAACCCACTATTGCTTTTAGAGATATTCTCGCTCCTTTATGATTTTCTGATAGTGCTTTCTTTTATCCTCTGGCATTTGAACTAAAAAGTCATTCGTCCAGCGTTCCATTTCATCAAAAACACCCTCGTCCTCATAGTATTCTGGATAATCAAGATATATCTCATGTTCTCGGTCATTGTGTTCTTCTTCTAATATAGCTAAGTCCATATATCTGCTTATCAATACCTGCAAATATTTTGAAAGACCGACAGCTCCTACAAGGTAAGTAATACGTTCATATTCCTTTAGGGTCATTTCTTCTTTTCCAGTCAAAACATCATAATCATGGGGACTACAAATAGATAAAAATTCTTTTTCTTCTGCTATCGACTGCTTCATACGCTATACTCCTCAATATCTATTTAAACTTTAATTTCTTACTTACTATACAGATAAATTCCTCTGGAGTTGGTGTCTTATTGCCGAACAATCTTTGAAATTCTTCCCGTTTCTCTGGGTCATCACTATTTCTTGCTTCATCAATAGCATACTGTATTTCTTTACGTACCGCAGATACCGATACACCTTTGAAATGTGCAATTTCTTTCAACATTTGTCGGCTGTCCTTTTTGTGAAATCTTAACATATAGCCTATCACACCTTTCTGTTCTCGTCCAGTTTCCAAAAAAATTCATCAAATATATTCTGCATAAATGTTTCATTTTCATAAACTATTATATTACACTCTGCGAATGGTTACAATATAAAAAAGCAGGAAAGGAGAGCAATACTGTGGAAATTGATTACAAAGCAATCGGACAGCGTATTAAAATTGCGAGAATTAAAAAAGGCGTAACACAAGAAACAGTTGCAGACCTTATCGACATCACACCAGCACACATGAGCAATGTAGAAACAGGAAAAACAAAAGTCAGTTTACCAACCTTGATTGAGATTGCCAATGCACTTTCTGTATCAGTAGATACTCTTTTATCCGATAATGTCCTTGCTTCAAAAATAATTTTTGAGGGAGAAGCAAAAGAACTTTTTAAGGATTGCGACGAGTATGAGATACGATTTTTAGTAGATATATTGAAATCTGCAAAAACAGCACTTCGTAAGGATAAGGAGATACGCAACAAGTTAAATCAATAATACCGTAGTTATAACCCACCCAATGATGTGTGTTACAAGCTACGGTATTTTTTTATCATTTATCCTACAATCTTCCAGTTACTATCCTTATGTAGCACAAGCTCATACTGCGAAACTAAAGTCGCCTTTGTCTGATTATCAAGGAACTTCACAGCCACTTTGACTTTTACATTGTCCCCGTCCTTTGTAAAGATAGGGTTTACCAATTCAGAATAAAGGTAGTCCCTGCCGATAGGTTCAAGCACATTTCCAGATACATAATAAGCAAGCTCTTTTTCTGTGGCTGTCGGGTACAGCTTAAAGAATGTTTCCAGAAAAGCGGTAGCGTCATTGACGGTATCAGCGTCCACGCTTGCGTCTGCTTCTGGTGTCTTAGGCTCATAGTCTGATTTTTCGATTGCGGGTGCAAGGATAGGGTTCTGAACGATTACCATATTCCCGTCAGCGTCCACATGGACTTTTAGCGTATAGGTTGCCTTGACCGCTGTTGTCTGTTCTCCCTCTTTTATCTGCTGATCTACTTCGTAGGTAGCAGAAAAAGTGTCCGTTCCCGACTGTTCGATACTCCACACAATCACATCTGTAACTGTGGAGCTGGTCGGTATATCGGTTCTAATGGTATCCACATTCAAGTCCTGCAATTCCTTTGTCAGATAACCGCTGATTGCCTGCGTCCTTGCTTCAATCGCTTCTTTGCTGTTGCTCCATGTGTAATAGGACTTCGCAAAGTTCTTCACGAAATTTTCAATTCCGTTGGTGTCCTGCAAGCGAAGCTCTATGATTTCTTTTTCATGGGTCGTGTGCTGGTCGATAGCGGTAAAGTTCTTATACACCCCAAAGCTCACACTTGCGATAAGCACCGCCCACAACGCAATCACGGTTTTCTTATGTGTGCCTACCTTGACGGTATGCACCTTTTTTTCTTTGATAGTTTCTGTCTGTTTCTTATTCTTCTTAAACATATTTTCTAAGTCCTTTCTATTGTTTCACTCGTCCTGCACCGATTAAGTGCTGTTGCCAGTAACTACTATTCAAATCTGCATATCCTATCGGGTCGCCTGCGTGGTACATCTGTGTCGGCGAAACAAGAATACCGACGTGTGTTACATACGAACCAGCGTTATAGGTAGAATGGAAAAACACCAAGTCCCCAGCCTTTGCCTGCGAGAGTGGAAGATGTTGGGTTGCGTCATACTGTGCCTGTGCTGTTCTCGGTAAAGAGATACCAGCTTTTCCATAACACCATTGCGTCAGCCCCGAACAGTCAAATGAAGTTGTAGGAGAAGAACCGCCATACACATATTTCCAGCCTTGATATTTCAACGCTTCATTCATTACCTTTTGTGCCAATTCTCCCGATACCTGCGGTACAGCTAAATACTGATTGACTAATTCCAATAGCGATAGGTAATTCTTTGAGGTAATCTCCGAGTTTTCCCCCGCTCCACACCGTGCGTGCGACTTTCACCGCACACGGCGTTCCATCAATCTTTTTCTTACTTGCTATATATTTTTCAAGTTAAACAGTAATAACACCATTGTTGACCTTTATTCTCAACGCATTGATTTTTGATATTTGTTTCTTATTGAGTTTAAATTTGCTTGTTATTTTGCTGATTATTTCTTGTGATGTTGCGTGTATCAGCTTGTGTATAGACTCATGGACGATAATTAGATTTTGAAACTTATCCGTGCCACCGTCTGAAATAGGTTTTATATGATGACAATGGATTTCTTGAAAGGATAGTGAAACTCCTAGTACAGCACATCTTCCAAGCTGGGCTGTATATTTAGAAATTCGGTTATCATTATATTCAACACTCATATCTAATATGGGATTTTTCATAAGTTGAACAAGTACCCCTACATCTATATCAAGCGATTTATGAATTAGCTCTCGTCCTTTCGGCGTAAACTTACATATTTCATTTTTAATAGATATAGCTTTGCTGTGTTTTACATATCCAATCGGAATAATAGGACAGTTGTTTAACCAGCGTATTTGCTGACTTTTTCCATATTTTTTTGATAGATATTTGTTTTGAATAGCTCCTTGTTTTGTTACATTTAATCTGTTATCAATCCAGTTGCTTATAATGTAATTGACTTTTGAACAGTCAAAGGCTATGAGCGTTGCCTTATTATAGTAGTTATGTATGCCTACTATCATAGAGTTATAGATACTGATTTCTTTTGCTTGTTCTCTGTCATTAGCAGGGTGCTGTATTCGTTTAATCTGCTCCTTTAGATTGTTTTCCGCTTTGTTCATAGCTTTTTTACTCATATGGGATTGCACCACATATTTATCAGCTTTGCGAACCAATTTCATCTCAAATCCAAGAAACTCTGATTTTTGTTTCCTAAGATTTACGATTTTTGATTTTTCCTCACTTATATCTAAAGAAAGCCTTTGTTTTAACCATTGTATAACAGCATGAAAGATTTTATCAGCGTCTTTCCTCTTTCGACAGAATATCTTAAAATCGTCTGCATAACGTACTATATAAATTTCTTTTAGGGTTGATTTACGCAATTCTTTATACTTATTGCCTTTATCAATTCCTTTTCCTTTATCTCGCCTATCTAATACTCGTGCTGATTTACTTTTGGTTGGAATTTCTTCCCATTGCGAAGCTATCCACCAGTCCAATTCATTAAGTACAATATTTGATAGTAAAGGCGAGAGTATTCCTCCTTGCGGAGTTCCTTTCTTTGGGTGTTCTATTTTTCCGTCTGTTAGAATAATAGGAGCATGAAGCATGGCACGGATAATTCCTAGTAAATGCTTATCTCGTATCCCCATTGTCCACATTTGCCTAATAAGTTTTGCATGATTTACATTATCAAAAAATGATTTAATGTCTATATCCACAACGTATTGCAATTTGCTTTGGTTCATCAATCTGTAACATTGAGCTATGGCGTGATGAGCCGAGCGATTGGGTCTGAACCCATAGCTATTGTTATGGAATTTTGCTTCACAAATAGGTTCTAATACTTGTAGGACACACTGCTGAATAATTCTATCCCAAATGGTCGGTATTCCTAACGGACGTAACTTTCCGTTTGGTTTAGGTATATTCACTCGCTTAACAGGTTTTGGAGTATAACAGCAGAACATATCTTTAATTTTTTGAACAAATTCTTTTTCAGACATCAGTTCTATGTTTTGTATGGTCTGTTTATCTGTCCCTTTAGTATTACTCCCTTTATTCTTTTTAATGTTTCTGTATGCCAGCATGATATTTTCATCTGACATGATAACGCTCATAATATCAACGAAAATTTGTTGATTTTGACTTGCTTCATATAGTCGGTCAAAGGTTTCCGTCATATCGTAATATTCACTATGACGAAGTGTTTTGCTTGTTTTTACCCTATTCATAGCACCAGTCCTTTCTATTAGGATTTGGTGTTTATTTTGTCTTACTCGATTCTATGAAGTATATAGCATAGTTAAGTTTAAAGACTGACTTGTGGCTATCCCTCCACCATATTTCTATGGCTTCTTAGGTACTGTGCCACTACTTTCACTGACATAAATGCTATTATGTATTCCTAGCAACCGTTTCATAGATTTATAGCAATCTCCCCGTTGTCAGCTTTCCACGTTCCGATAACTCTATCTTTACATCTGTTTTTAGGTGCTTGCTTTAAGCCTGCATATCTCCAACGCCTGTAACACTGCATGGTTTTTCATATCTACGATTTTTACTCAACCACGATATGTGTCCGTTTTATAGAACCCGATACATTTCTATACCGTCATGTTATAGACTCTTTCATTCGCAAGTTCGTCAGTAATTTCATTCTCACCGTGAACAGTTTATAGACTCCCGACCTATCAGTTACACCGTCCACCTCTGAACAGGTTTCGTATATCCATTTTGTATATTTACGGTAACTTTCAGCCGACTTCACCGAGCTTTTAACACTTATCTGCTATAAAATAAATGCTAATCGGAGTATCAGAGAGGGCGTTTCAAGGCGTTACCCAATCATTCCACCCTTTGAGTTATCAGTTCTCCTTAAAGGAAAACGATTATTACGCTTTCAGATTTAAGTGCCTGACCTTTTCAGTCAGAAACGTGTCGCACCATAGAACATATTTCCATAGCCATACCGCCAGCCCCCGTTCTTCGCAACGGCTATCGGGTTGGTGTAGATTACTTTCTTTCCACCCGATTTCTCACGGGCGAAGCTCTCTGCAAGGTTAAAAGTGTGTTTCTTTCCTTTTCCTGCCACATATCCCACATAGCCACCGCCATAGTTATAAGACTGTATTGCTACATTCAAATCGTCGATACCTTGATTTTTGCAGGAAGAAAGCAGGGACGCAAAATATTTACACCCCTGCTTGATTGAGCTTTCTATATCTAAAGAGTTAGGCGGTAAACCAAGACTTTCCGAACTCTGCATAACATCTTCTGCCGTACCGCCACTTTCTACTTGAATAATAGCCAATAGCACATTGACATACTCGGAAATGCCGTATTCTCTGGCGTATTTTTCCACCATAGGCTGATGTTTCAAGACTTCTGCGGATAAGTTCATACCCGTAATGCCAGAAGAAAAGTTGCTGTTCTCGTCGTCGCTGTCCGCACTAATCAACACCCCAAAGAAAAGCACCAGAGAAAAGAGGATAGGAAACAGACTGCCAATAATAGCGATATGTTTCAGCTTCATTTTTTCTTCTGTCCTTTTTTCGTTACAAGGTTACGGTTTTTCTCTGTGGTCTGCTGGTTCTTCTGGACGGTCTGGGTCTGCTGAACCTTTGTCCTGCGGTCTTTGGTGTCATTCTGGCGTGTTTCCTGTGATACCACTTTTTCTACATTTTGCCTATGTACTAGCTGTGCAGACTGGGTCGCTTTTCTATCAGAAGTACCAGAAAATAGCGGACGTTCTTTCACAGCCTTTGTCTTGACTGGCTCGCTTGCTTTAGAAGTCGGAGCTGTGGCAGGACGTTTGATTTCCTGCATTTTTTCACCACTCGGCTTTGAAATGGTTGAAGCTGTGGCTGGTCGCTCATGGGGACGGGTAGCTCCCTTTGTCGCTGATCCGTCAGCCTTTCGCTGTGCCTGCCTTGCTTCTTGTGCCTTTTGAAGCTCCATACGCTTGTCAGCGATATTTCGTCTATGCTGTTCCTGCTTTTCCAATCGTCCCGTCTGTCTGGACTGCTGTTCCTGCACCATGCCACGTTTAAAATCGGACACGCTGGATTTTGCTTTTTCCTTTGCGGAATACACCGCATAAGCGGTCTGTGTCGGTATATCCTTGATATTCTCTTTGACAGCGTTTGCCTTATCCTTGACCTTATTTTTCGTATCTAAGACAGCACCTACCTTTGAACCTGCACGCTGTCCCACGCTGGAAGTGGTATTGCCCCGATTTTCCTTAGAAGCTGTATTTTTTCTTTCTGTCCTCTTGCCAGCAACAGAACTTCCAGCCACCGCACCAGCTATACCGCCAGCCGTAACCGCACCAGCAAGCCGTCTTTCCATACGCCTAGCCCTATGTGCCAAGTATAGATATGGTCTGCGGAATATCCTGCGTCCCATGCTTTGACTGTCGCCAGCGTTCAAGGAGAACATACTCATTAAATCGCCTAACTTCATGTAGATACCAGCGAAACATACTATCTGTAAGAACGCCACCATGAAAAACGGATAGTCTGTGGATATGTTATAAAACATACTGGAAATGCTGAACGCCACCGTTACAATGAGCGTTATTCCTGCCCGTGTCATTATGGTATTAAACACCCTCACGATTGCCTGCTTTGCCATGCTTTCATAGCTCGGTATCATGGAAAGTAAAAAGCTGATAGGTAAAAACATAGCGAAGATAATAAAAAGTATCTGGCTAAACAACATCATACCCGTAAGCAAGAATACAAATATCGTGATACCTAAGTTGAAGAACAAGAGGAAAAATACCATACCTAAACGGTTCACGACCTGCGGTATCGTCAGATTGTTGTTGTCGTTGTCCTCGATTTCTGTTTTCACGACTTCTTCTCTGGTTTTCCCGTCCTCGTCCTCTGGACTTGCCGATACGAGAGCTTCTACACGGTCTGCCCCGATTTCTTCTATATTGGAATTTCCGAATTGCAGGAGTAGCCACGGCTGTTGTACTTGAATAGAAAACAGGCTGTCCCGTATCAAATCCACGCTGTCCTTGCCCTCGCTGTCAGAGTTTGGGAGCATGATTTTTGTTCCCAAGTCCAAAGAAGCGGTACTGATGTCTGATGAAAATTCATTTATCTTCTTGATGTAGTCGGGAGCGTAGGCAATAAACGAAGCAGACAGCACGAACACAACAACAAAGTTGATAACGGCGTGAAGTGCCTTGCTGGTTTCCCGTTTGATAAGTCCCGTATAGGCAACATATAGTCCCACCACTAAGATAATGAGAAGCAGGAAACCAACATAGAAGCCCGTGGAAGAAAAACCGCTTGCGGTAACGCCTGCAAGGGTCTGTATGCTTTGTCCGATACTATCTGCCATATCGTTAATAAAATCAAGTTTATAGGCTTCCTGCACCACATAGCCCGTTGCGTTAGATAAGTAAAGACTTATCGTCCAGACAAAGTTGGTAATACAGTAAAGCCCATACTGCACCGATTTTCCGATACCGTCCAGCCAGTTCCACGGCAACCACGCCCAGCTATTATCTACATAAAAATCAAGCTGGTAGTTGGAAAGCGGATATTTGGAGTAAAGATTTTCAGTGTTTATCGTATCGTCCACAAGCCCCGTCGCATGAGCCACCGTCCCCAGAAGTGAAAGCAGGATAAGGGAAAGTGCCGCGACGAACAGAGCCATTTTGAGAAAGTGGAGTATCTTCTTTTTTGTGAACGCACTTTTTATCCTTTCTTTCATCACTCCACCTCATTTCTCTGTACGGGCGGTCTGGTATCAAAGGCGTGTAAGAGTTCTTCAAAGACGGGGTGTATCTGCACTACGCCGACACGCCCATATAAGTCCTGCAATAAACATTGTCCGTTCTCTAAATCTCGCAAGCGTTTCTGGTTGTTTTCGTCCTCTTTGTCGATACCGAAAAATTCTAAGGTCTGCTTTATCTCGTTGATGTCGGTACTTCTAAATGCGAATTTTAAGCCGATATTGTTTTTCAGACTTTCTTTTGACACGTCGCCAGAAGATTGTGTAACAAAATAAACGCCTGCCTGCATAGCTCGTCCAGCACGAACCAGCTTATTTGATAAGGTTTCTCCTTGTGCCACATTTAAGAACGCCCATGCTTCGTCCAAATCTACAATCTTAAAAATACTTCTGTCCGAATGGATAAAATCAAGGGCAAAGGTACTAATCACAATCAGCATAGACACCGATAATAATTCAATGGTCGTGTATTCCTCAAAAGTGGTATCTTTATCTGGCAACACAAGGTCGGCTACTTGAATGATATTAAGCTGGTTATCCAGACTAATAGCATTTTCCACCGTTCCGTCCGAAAACAGCAGATGTGCAAAATCATAGTCCGTGAAACTGTCGATATGGTCTGCGATATTTCTTGATACTGGTGTATCTTCACGGCGTAGCTCGTCTATCACATGGAGCAAGCCCCGACTGTCGCTCTGAGTAACGGAACGTACCGCCTTACGAAGTACGGGGAATTTTTCGCCGTCCCTAGAGGAAATACCCGTAAGGAATGTCAAGATGTCGATTGCCAGACTTTCAGCGTCTTTCACATTCTTCATAATCACAAACGGGTCAAGAAGTCCTGCATTGTCCTTGTCGCTGGTAAGATTAACGATATTGATTTCATGGGCGATTTCTGGGAGCGTTTCTTTCCAGTTGCCACGCTATAGCGATAGGTAACTCTTTGATGTTATCTCCGAGTTTTCCCCCGCTTCACACCGTACATGAAACTTTCGCTTCATACGGCGTTCCATCATATCCAAATAGA
>OLIH01000131.1_pt1 | contig 84772 bp, 76 predicted proteins | sample 1609721 | NCBI WGS metagenome assembly OLIH01 (sample SAMEA4350157, study PRJEB24818) | metagenome | biome: human; feature: gut; material: faeces | place: Denmark | collected 2013-09
GCCAAAAACAAACTTCAAAAATGCATTGATATTGTATTTCCTGAATATAACTCTATCTTTGCCACGAAATATTCAAAAGCCTATATGGCCGTTTTAAAGGAATGTGGCTCTGCGAAAGTCATCAGAGCTGCCGGTATAATAGGTGGAAAGCATACAGGCGGAGCGATAGGTGAGATCCGTATCCTCCATCCTTGTACAGTAGCGGAATTGATAGGACAGCAGGGAATCAGCGATTGCATCCTGCAGACGCGTACCATCCTCCAGAAAATATTCGATATGACGCTGTATCTGCTGATTCCCGGATACATAAATGCTGCGCTGAAGAGCTGAGCAGTCCTTATATTTTTCTATCCAGCTCTCCACGCCGTCCTTTGTATGCAGCAGCTCATTTGCCTTTTGGTTAATGAGACGAATGGAGGCATAATACTGATTGAAGAATTCCTCCCACTCTTCCCTAGTTGTGAAGCCGTGTTCCAGTTTCATAAGGCAAGGCCTCTCTTTCCTTTTCGGTGTTTTTTGCTACGGCTGTCATTCTTTGACAGGGGTTTCCGCTTCCATTCGATTAAGCTTCAGAAAGGTTGCCAGAATCTGGGAAATCAGTGTGAGAGAGCTAACCTCTTCCCTTGTCCAGAAACGGCTTCCGGTACATTCATCAAAGCCGATAAATCCACGGAAAATACCATTGTCATAAAATGCACATTGCAGGGTGGAATGAATTCCCTGACTCTCAAACAGCTCAACCAGCGTTGGCGAAAGGCTTTGAATATCCCGGCAGTAAAAGATATGATCTTCCTGAAACAATGCTTCATAATCGCCCAGCTCCTTGTAATTTACATTCTGAAGCTGCTTCATTTCAGAGGAGATTCCTTCATTGCACCACTCATATGTATTGAAGCCGTGGCTGCCGTCCCTGGTGTTTTCAAAAATGTAGGAACGGCTGACATCAAACTGCTTTCCTACGATCTCCAGAACCAAATTGACTGCCTCATCCAGATTTTCATAATGATACAAAATACGGAAAACATACCGTGCCAGATTATCTTGACTCTCTGCGTAATTCTGCTCGGAATCGATCGCCGCTCCCAATGAGGAGTTTTGTAAATACTCCTGATTTTGCAGCAGGCTGTCATCGTACATACAGCAGCCGTTTTTCCCGCGCTGCTTTGCCTGATATAAGGCCTTGTCTGCACATTCATACAGCTCCTGAAAGCTTTCGCCATCTCTTGGATACATAGCGATCCCCATACTGCAGGTAACTGCAATCGGCTTTTTTTCATTGGAAAACAGCTGCTGAAACATGGCAAGAAGCTCTTCAGCCTTATCCATTGCAGTCGTTGCGGATGAGATGTTTTTGAGAAATATCGTGAATTCATCACCGCCAATACGTCCGACAAGATCGTCTTTTCTCACGTTTCGCTTCATACCGGCAGCCATTTCACTCAATACAAGATCCCCGGTTATGTGTCCATGTGTATCATTGATCTGCTTAAAATTATCTGTATCAACCATAATCAAGGCATTCACGGTCTTTGGATTTTCTATCAGATAGCTCTGTAGCTGCTGCTTCATGGTTTCCCGGTTATACACCCCTGTCAGCGTATCCTTTTCAGCTTTGTGGCGCAGCTTTTCCATCTGCAAACGCTCCTTCGTGATATCCAGACCGATACTGTAGAAGGATGGTATGCCGTCCCAGCTGTCCTCGCCGCTGATATAACACAGCGTTACCGTCCAGATGCGCTCCTCTTTGCTGCGTGTATATGCCCGGGCCTCCAGAACAGCATTGTCCCCAGTATTTTTCAGACCTGCGCATACCAGTGAAATACGGGGAAGATCATCCAAATGGACATATTTTGAACAGCGGAAATGCAGTTCTTCCTCCAGCTGCACCTGCATATAGCCAATCATATCCAGAAATATACCGTTATGCCACAGAATCGTATCAAGATCTCTTGCATCTATGCGGACCATACCGGCTGGAATCGTCTTCAATATCGCTTCTCTTTCCTGATCCTTTTTGGCCAGCTTATATTCTTCACTGTACATATCATAAGACAGCTCTATCCTCGAGCGATGTCCAAACCAGTCCAGCATTCGATTCTTAATCATAAAGGTACGCTTTAGTTTCGAATTATAAAATTCCCAGTTGTAGATTTCATTTTTCTTTAGATAAGCATTGGTACAGAACGGACAGGGTGCATCCAGACCCTGTATTGCTTCATAGCATTTCCTTCCAAGCAGCTGTGCTTCCCTTGCCTGCAGCGTGTCGCAGGATTTTTTATTTACATACAAAAGCTCATAGGTATCCATATCACTGATATACACGTTACCTGTATTGGCTGCCATCATCCATTCGAAATTATCGGTCATTTCCTGTTTGGCACTCAGGAGCTGTTCACGCTCATCCAACAGCTTTGGCATTGGTGTATAACAGAGCAGTAGCTCCTGTCCTTCACCTTCCGATGCCCGGATAGTTCCTGCGATTTCAACCATCCTGTCAGCTCCTGCGATCCTCATGCTGCTGCGCAGCTTCACCTGACGCTGTCCATGCTGATCTGCCGCACATAGTAAGGAATACAGCGTTTGATAATCCTGAATAAAATCGGAAAAGCACGAAGAAAATACAACGGATTCCTTAAAATCTTCCTGCTTTTTCCCCAACATTTGATAAAACGCTGTATTTGCCCACAGCACGGTCAATGCATCATCCAGCCGATGTAGACTGACTGCCAGTTGCAAATCCTCCATCATTCCCATATCTGCACTGCCTGCAGCTGATTGCTTCATCTGTACCATTTCGTAATCCTCCACTATATCTGCCCTTTATCCTGTGAGTGAAGTTACATCACCACACAAGCATCCTACTGCATCCATGTGCATCCGTACCCCGTTTACCTATGCATAAGGCGCTTTCATCAAAAAGAAAAGCACGCAATCCATTCTACACTTCGCTGCAGATATCATTTCTTTCATTATAGCACAACCTGAAACTTTATTTCATTTTTTGCATTATTTTAAATAATTTATCTGTAAAACACATAAGAAAAATAACATCCAATATGACAGAACTACAATGAATTCTGTGAAACAGCGGATAAGCAAGCGCAGCCCCTCTTTTCTTCTTCCTCGTCATCACATGCTTTTTTATATGGGGACATACGTACAGATACGTCCCTTCTCTGCATCCCTGCTATCTTTCAAGCAGCAGCTCTATTTCATAGATATCCTCCAGTGGAATCCAGGAATGATCACTGAATATGAGCCTGCGGTTATACTCATCCATTTTCTTCAAATTCATAATAAGTGTACGGTATGCTCCACCGTCCTTACGTTCATCCGGCTGGAAATAGGTTACCCGGATGCGCGGCTGCTCCGTGATATGCTGCAGAATTTCCTGCAGGCTTTCATCATTCTGCATATTTCTGTTTTCATCCAGAACTTTTCGCTGATCGATCAGCCGCTGTGCTTCCTGAATTGCCTCCTTATGCCCTGTCAAAGCGGCAAATGGCGCAAACTGGGCAGCGCGATCCCGTATCGGCATCTGCGCATGCTTTTTTGATACCGGATGAGGCAAATGGATAATATCCTCATAGTTGTCTGTGTGCTGTTGTTTCATAGAAATCTCCTTTTATGCCTTATGACCGCCAATCGTTTCGTTTCGCCGGATGGTATTGGCACCCTCCTCCAGATTCATACCATTTAAAACGGCATTCTTTCCATACTTTTTCTTTATCTGCAATGTTGCCTGCTGGAGCGCCTTTTCCTTATCCAGCTGTGCGCGTTCTTTTTCTTCCTGCTGCCGCAATGCATCATAATCCACAAACAGGTCCAGCTGTTCTGCTTCTGCTTTTTGCTGTACCTGCTTCTCATCCACAACATGATTTGCGGATATATTGATTCTGCGTACTGTCAAATGCGGATTTATAATTCTGTCAAAGAGCTTCATGACCTCCTTAATCATCCATTGGGAGGATGCTGTCTGCCGTTTTAGGTTAGCTGTGCCATGAGCATGCTTTGGAATCGTTCTTCCATAGCGGTCCGTTGTGACAGCCTTGATATATGGTGCAGCGGTTTCAAGATTCTCGATATCATACCCAATCGTCAGCACGATCTGATCACAGACCTGCCCCTTGTCAACCAGAGAAAGAGCAAGAAGATCCAGCATCTCCTTAATAACAAGCCTTGTTTTTTCCGTATCGTAGGGGCAGCTCAGCACCTGCCCGGTACCGATGCTTGTATTTTCCGGCTGATATGCCTTGATATCTGCCATTGTACACGGTTCATATCCCCAGGCATGATCAATCAGCAGCTCTGCATTAACACCAAACAGCTGATACAGGCGATCCTCGTTATATGCATCCTGCGCGGTGCCAAGTGAGCATCTTGCAATATCTCCCATGGTATACAGACCAATCTGTTCCAGCTTCTTCGCATAGCCTTTTCCAATGCGCCAGAAATCTGTTAGCGGTCTGTGATTCCAGAGCAGCCTTCGATACCGCATTTCATCCAGCTGTGCAATCCGTACTCCATCACTGTCTGCCGGAATATGCTTTGCCACGATATCCATGGCGATCTTGCACAGATATAAATTGGTACCGATACCTGCTGCCGCCGTAATACCGGTTGTGTTCAGTATATCGGTAATGATACGCTTTGCCAGCTGTCGCGGTGTTGTCTGATAGGCTTTCAGATACCCTGTCACATCCAGAAAAACCTCATCGATTGAATACACATGGATATCCTCCGCAGAGATATACTTCAGATAGATATCATAGATTTTAGTGCTTTGTTCCAGATAAAAAGCCATGCGCGGAGGAGCCGCAATATAGGTCATCGCAAGCTCCGGATGGGTATTAAGCTCATGTTCATCATAGGATTCCCCGACAAACTGATGGCCGGGGGCCGCCTTTCTTCTCTTTGCATTGATTTCCTTTACGGTTTGAACGACCTCAAACAGCCTGGCTCTTCCGGAAATCCCATATTTTTTCAGGGAAGGTGTGACCGCGAGGCAGATTGTTTTCTCTGTCTTCCCCGTATCCGCAACAACCAGATTCGTCGTCAGCGGGTCCAGCTGCCTGCTGATACACTCCACGGAGGCATAAAAGGACTTTAAATCTATCGCCATATAAATATGTTTCTTCTGTTCCACGCCACCGCCTCCTTATTCTACACAGACAGTATTTGTATATTCCTCCATCCTCATACGGATTCCATGTATACACGAACTGTAATCTGCTTTCCCTGCAATCGGGTATGAGAAAATGATCTGTCCTGCACAGAAAGATGCACATAGAAAACCATCTCCGATTGCTTATTGAGTTTCTATATTTTATCACAAATGCTTGTTCGCGTCTTAGGAAAAAGGATGATATTTATCAGCACAGCCAGTCCTAGCTACACACTTTTCATACGCAATCCTTTCCTGATGAGCTGTTTTGCAGACTGTGCATGCATAAAGAGCTGCTGCATATATTCAAAAAAAGCGAAAAGCAATGCCGTAATGCTACATCAAATATGCTATAATGGAAGCACATTTGAAAAGAAATTGGTATGATGCATATATGACACACAAAGCAAGTCGGGAGGAAGCATATGTCCAGAAAAGCATATAGTCAGCAGGAACGAACCGCATTGAAAAAAAGACTGCATGAAATCGGTCTGGATATTTATTTAAAACAGGGCATCCAGAATGTCAAGCTCCCGGAGATTTTACAGCTGGCTGGAATTTCCAAGCCGTTCTTTTACACCTTTTATCCATCTCTGGGCGATTTGATTATTGATATCATCGATGAGCAGCGTATATCGATTATGAAGCTGCTTGAGAAGACACAGGCAGATGAGAAACTGGATTGGAGAGGCAAAATAGAAGCCTTTCTGTATCCGCTTCTGCATCACAGGGAGCATCGGTTTTTCATCCTTTCCCCGGAGGAGGAGGTATGGCTGTATCAGCGGCTGACAAAACAGTGCTTTGATTCTTTTCAGAAATCACAAATAGCATTTTACGAAGACCTTCTGGCTGCATGGGAGGTTCCTCTGACAGCGATTGCCCCGCAGATCATGGGCAATTATCTGTTATCCCTCATTATTGTACGAAACAATGCCCCAACCTCTCTCCCCTTTTTATTTCATGAGTATCTTGACGAAACAGCAGCTTTGCAAATACGTCTGTTTATAGACCATCTGGAATCCCTGCGGCTACAAAGCATACGGTAAACGTATGTTTTTTCTTGCTTTCCGGGCCTGCTCTATGTATAATAAAAATATAATTACCAAAATTATTTTCGGTAAGTAAAAAGGAGGATTTGTATGGGTTTATTTGGTAAAAAGAAAAAGGCCTGGGATGAAGGACGTATTCAGGAAAACAAGGCTAAAATGCGCGCACTGTTTGAACAGGTAGTAGAGGATGCTGCAGGCTATCAGCTTGTCTACGCATATTCCTCCAGCATAAAAACAAGCAATTACATACTCGCCAGAAAAACAACGTATACGTACACGAGCCTGATCGTCGGTTTCCGGGAAGCTGATATGAGTATCGTCATTTTACAGACAACACCGGAGCTGGAGGGCTGCAGCGATCCGGAAATCTTCAGAAAGGGAGAAATCAAGAAAGCCAAGGTTGTTCAGGGCGGCTTCACCATTTATCACAAGGGCGGTCTTATGGCCGGGTATACACAGTTTTATATTTCTGACGAATATGATGATGACAATCTGTTCGCTTATATGCGACAGAGTGAAGAGGCAGCACAATGGGATATCTTCTGGCCTAAATTCTGTAAGTAAGTATGGATACGATAACTCTCATCTTAATCATTCTTGCCGGTATGAGTCTCTCTTTACTTGCAGCTCATCTGTGGGTGGGGATAATTGACGGAATCGGCGGGTGTTTCAAGAGAATATTTCACATCGGACGTAAACAGAAGAAGGCCTGGCATACACTGTCAAAGGAACCTCGCCAAGAATCAAAAAGCATCAGGAAAAAGCCTTCGCCATTCGAAGAGTAACGTACAGGCAGAAGCTCCTTCAGCAGCATTGCCGCTATTTGCAAATCAAATCGTATAACATAACAAAAAGCAAGTTCTTTCATTGACTTGCTTTTTATATCCTCTTTTCATCAATATCCCGCACACGAAGTACTGCAGCTCCGGTATCATTTTTCACAATTGACCATTTTCTTAACCAGGAACGGCTACATTCTCTTTATTTTGTTTTCCTCTACATGATCTGTTAAGAACGCCTGCATCTTATCCGCGTTTACCATAAGGCTTTCCACTTTAAATCGTTTCCCTTGTGCAGTGAAAACAGTGATCATCTCGTTCTGCGCAAATGTATTCTTTCGAACCTTCCATTGTACATTGCGGATATCGGTTATCGCAAAGCTGAACTTCACCAGACCAAGCCCCTTTCTGACCGTTATCCTTGATCCGTTCACCCGGATTCTATACATTTTTGTCCATAAGATAACAAAGGTCACAGGGATGAACACAAATACCGTTATACAGATATACATGGCCGTATGAGGTGGCGGCAAGAAGATCGTATTCAATACCACCAGAATGATAAAGAAGCATAGGATACATACCCATAGCCAGAAGACGATGGGAGGGTTTGTTACCGTAAAGCATCTCCTTGTACACATACTTTCCTCCTTATTGGCACAGGCCATCTTTTTCATACAGCAGCTTAGCCGCAATAAAAACCAATGCGCAACAGCAGCTTATGAACATAAAGGAAGATCATTCCTTCGTTATCGTCAGACTTTCAAATGCCTCCTTTGCCTTTTCCTGTCCGGCAAGACTGGCTATCAGCATTCCTGTTTTTGAATCCCTGATCCATACAACAAAATTGTCCTCTGTCCCTGATTCCCCTTCTATTTCATACATATAATAGGTATTTCCATCCTTTTCTGTATCCTCCAGCACACGCATTCCCTGCTGACCTTTGATAGCCAGATAACTGTTATATCCGGTTTCATGGATAAACATTCCTTGTAAAATGTTTTCTTCATCCTTTTTAACAGTAAACTGTCCATCCTTCTGCGATAAGGACAAGCCGTTCGAGGTATCCAGTTTCACCTTAATGGTATCGCCGGTTTCCACATTGAATGTATAAGATTTGCTGGATGAGGCTGAGCATGCCCCAAGCGTAAGCATCATGGCTACTGCCAGCATAAGAACACCTGTTTTCATAATTCGTTTCATTGCCTTCTCCATTCTCCGCTTCGCACGAGTATTAAACTTTAATGCTTGGAATTGTTTATTTTACAACACGTTTGATTTTTTCCACACATCCCCTATAAATGTATTACGATCCTGCATATTCCTCATCTGCCTTTATCTATACGGCAGGCAATCTGCCCTTCTCCTTACCCGGCATCTGCTTCATGATATCGATAACAGATAGATGTCATTTCTGCACAGGCCGTTTAAAGCGAGTTTTCCTTCCTTCAATGGCGGTATCTTCCGGCTTCTGCATGTTGCTGATAAAATTGTTCCTTATCCTCATACATTTTTTGATCTGCACTACGGATGATAGCCTTCAGATTACGGCAGGAATGCGTCCATTCATAACCGACAGCCGCTTTACATTCCTCCCTGTTAAATGTATCCTTCAGCTTCTGTATGATATTTCTGAATTCTGCTTCCTCCACATCCGGACAGATGATCACAAACTCATCGCCCCCTACACGGTAGAGGTTTCCTTCCGGCACACTGCTTTGCATAATTGCCGCTCCTGTTTGCAGCAGCTGATCTCCGGCCTCATGCCCGAAACGATCATTGATTTCCTTCAAACCATTCACATCAATAAACGCCACGCCCACAGTAGTCTCTTTTTCTGAAAATTCCTCCACATCCTGAATATAGCGGTTGTGATTATAAAATTTTGTTAATGTATCCATATAGCTTAACCGATACAGTGTTTTTTCATCCTCATTTCTGCGAATTGCCAGCATGATGAAGTACCCGAATGTCCGTAAAAATTTCTCTGCATCCTCAAAGACTTCCACCGACAGATTATCCAATCCGATCATACCTCCGAAATTACCGTATCGCTCAAATGGAACAAGGATCAGCCGCTCTATCTTTTGACCAGATAACAGTTCATATTCTGCCTGCCTGTCTCCCTGAAGCTCCCTGACATCCCTGATCATAATGCTGGCCTGCTCATCATATAGCTGGAACCACCATTTATAATCATGCCTAGATAAATGCTGCAAATTATCAATCTCAGGAGTGATCCCTTCTCTGCACCATTCTGCAATATTTGACATCTCATCATTTTCCATATAGAACACATAGGCCCGCTCTGCTTCAAATACCTCCCCAATCAATTTCAAGACATGATTCATAGCATCCACTGTATGATGATTCTGATACAGCTCGCGGATACAGTCAATCAGAATGTTATCTCTTTTTATGCGCTGCTCCAATTCCTTTTTCTTTTGCAGACTCTCGGTAATATCAAAGGCGATTTCCATTCTTGCCTCACGACCTTCCCAGTCAATAAGACGATCTTTTAACAGATAGTGTCCGTGAATAACAGGATTGCTGTGTTCCCATGTATAAGTCTCATCCTTTGACAGCTTTGCATTGGGGCAGAAGTCACAGGGCTTATCAAATCCCTGCAGTGCTTTATAGCATTTCAGTCCTGTTAACTCCTTTATGTCAAATAGCTTTTTCCCTGCATCATTCACAAACAACAGGTCATAGGTATGAATATCCGCAACATACATCAGCTCTGTCATCTCGTTGATCGGCATGAGCATCAGCTGTGCTTGTCTGGCAAGCTGCTCACTTTTTCTTCTGTTCTCAGCCTCTGCCTCCAATAAGCGCCTTCTCCGCTTTTCCTGCTGATATGTGAAAATCGTTACCATCATCACAACCACAAGGAATGCACAGATAACGATAATCAAAAACGTTCTTGACTGCTGAACGATTTCCTCCGTATATACCTCTGCAATATCCACCGCCTCATCCGCCATGGCAAAATACTGCTCGCTTAATGTATATAAGCGTTGTTTGTTATTCCCGCTGCTGCGATATTGCAAGATTTCTTTTTTAATATCTGCCCATTCCTTTTCCATTTCAGCGAGAAGTCCCTGATACTCCATCTGATCCAAACGGGAGATATGTGCATCTTCATTACCGTAAAGCAAGCCATGTAAAGTTCGATTCAGCTCGTCAATCAGTGCATCATTTGGTTCATGATTCAATTCCTGCTTAATCAGCCTTTGCGTAGCTCCGCGTATGATTCCGGTATAGTTTATAATACGGCGTTCCCCTGAAGCTTTGCATTCGAATCCATGGATAGAAATCCAATGGTGATTATCGCTATACAGAGAAGCAATGGTATAATGCCAACGAGATGGTTGGATAATATTTTTTTCATTGGATAAAACCTCCTGTGTATTCGCAGTCCTTATATTTATATTTATATTTATATTTATATTTATATTTATATTTACTATTTTATCATGTAATGTTATTTGATGCACCAATTTCATTCCTTTCCTACAGGCTACAGCACATTTTTCTGCAGAAAGCGATATTACCTGTTCCTGCAGCGCGAATGGCAGGCAAAGTGATACTGTGATTGCACATTCGTATATGGTATCTGAAGCCCCCTTATTTATCACCATTTTCGATCATCATCCGGTTATTACCCCAAGACGAAATCGATGGTTCAGAAGCACTTCAAGCGGTTATTTACAGACCGCTTATGATTTGATTATTCCAAGCGGTACGCCATAAATGCAGTTCCCTTATTTATGAATGGCACTCCTAAAAATATATCTGCCAGTATTATTTTAAAAGGTCTTATGCTGCATCCCTTTGCTTTGCAGCACACGCCTCTTGAACCCATTATTGTGATAGTAAGAAAAGATGTGGATTTTAAACCACACCTTTCTACTTTCCTATATGTTTTCGCCATTTTATTTACGAAAAGCCTACTGCACATTTCTGTAGCTACGTGCTTACCCTGTAGTTTAAAGACAGCTATCCCTTTTTATGATTGATAGCAGCCTGTGAAGTAAGGTAATTATACAGGGGTTTTTTACGAAAGTGATATTACTCTCATCTTTTTTTCTATGTATCGAGGAAATCTCTTCAATTTCCTCTAACTTGATTAAACAATTTTTCTTCCTTCTGCTGTAAAAGTCGTTTTTGCCTTTACTTCTCCATCTAATTTTAAATACCAATCGAAGCTAGTATCAGAGGTTGGGACAATCATATATACAAATTGTTTGACAACATCATGGCTAATTGTACTTTTACTAAAATCAATCTGTTTATCAAGAGCCTGCTTTATCCTATCTAAGTCAAAACCTTTTGAATTTTTTTCATCTTCCGGAAGTTCATACAATTCATTTTTAAGACGACTGATTTCATCATCTACCGGTTTCCTCATTGTTTCATATTCATCTTTACTAATTTCTCCGTCTGCTCTCATAGTAATTAAATTTGTCAATCTGCTATGAGCTTTATCTAATTTTGCTTGAATATAGTTTTTATCCAAAGAAGTACCATTGTTTTCTTCCTCTTTGTAAAATCGCTTAATAAGATCCAATGCAATAAGAACTGATTCTTTTCTCTCTTCCCATAAATGTTCAAACAATATCTTTGCATAAATTCAAGCTTCCAATCGGCAATCATTCGTGTATCGCAATACCCTTCTGTATCTAAATCTAATTCAACCCGTCTCCTTTTTATACCATGGTTTAATTGATTATAGCACTGATAACCATAAGAAATTTTTCCATCTTGTTTTGTATGCCATTTATTCTTACGAAAAGAGGAACCACAATTGCAACGTAATATATTAACCCAAATATCTTGAGAGCTTCTTTTGGAATGGGTTGTTTTATTAGCTGACACTAAAGCTGGCTTCATGCGATTTTCTCTAATTTTTTGAGCTTTATACCACACTTCTTTTGAAATAATTGCTGGAAAATCTCCATCAACATATTCAAATGTGGACATATCAAGGTTATTGATTCGCTTTTGTTCCAAAAAATTATTACTACGAGATTTATTGTAACATTTCGTTCCTGTATAAGTAGCGTTTCTAATTGTTCTCATAATATTTGAAACACTCCATTTTACTAATCCACTAGCTGTTTTTCTTTTTTGTTCAGTAAGCATTTTAGCAATTTTCATTGAACCATAACCCTGTAAATACAAATCATATATCATCTTTACAGTTTCAGCTTGTTCATCATTAATAACATAAGTATCGCCCACTCGGTCATATCCTAAAATATTACCGTTACCATAAAGAACCCCATTATCTCTACTTATTTTTTGTCCTGCTTTCACACGTTCAGAAGTTTTTCGACTTTCTTCCTGTGCTAAAGTAGCCATTAACGATAATCGTAGTTCTCCATCTCCATCCATTGTCCAAATGTTATCTTCAATGAAAAAAACTTCAACACCGATACTTTTCAATTCTCTTGTTACAACAAGCGTATCCACCACATTTCTTGCAAATCGACAAACTTCCCTAGTAACTACTAAATCGAATTTACCAAGTTTAGCATCTTCTATCATACATAGAAATGCAGGTCGTTTCTTAGCTTGTGTTCCAGTTATCCCTTCATCAATATATCGTTCACATACGGTCCAATTAGGATGATAACGCACTTGATCATCATACCACTGTAGTTGATTTTCTAATGCCGATAATTGTGCTTCGTGTTCAGTTGAAACACGACCATATACCGCTACCTTTCTTTCCCTATTTCTATCAAACATAGAATAATCCGTTAAGATATAACGATAATTAAATTGATTTGATTTAGCATCCATTTTCTCTTCCTCCATTCATTATGCTTTTTTATGTTTCATAATATTTGTATAAGTTGCTTGATTGATTTCTCCTGTCTCAAGCAAAATTTCAATGAGCAGTAATGCAGCATAATAACTATCAATCTTAACTGTCTTCATATGCTTTAACCTCCATTTCCTAACAACAGTTGAACTGTTTATGTAAATTTCGGTAGCACTATTATTTCTACTGCTCTCAAATATCTATTGTCGCAAGATAATCTTATGACAAACAAATAATACTAATTGATTTTGAAATCAACAAGGATGTCAATTTAAACAATGACATCCTTGGCTTTTCAGATTTTTGAATTCAAACCAAATAATTAAGTGCTAAGCTTCTAAGTAGTGCTTTATCAATTCCCAATAACTCTTTTTCAGTCGTTTTTCCTAAGTACGATTTGATTCTCTTTTTATCTATCGTTCGTATCTGTTCCAGAAGAACAATAGACGGTTCTGCAAATGCGTCATTATTTCTAATCAAATAATGAGTCGGTAAGTTTGCTTTTTGGGTTGTTTTAGTCGTTACCATAGCTACGATCAAGGTCGGTGCATATTTGTTGCCGATATTATTCTGAATGACCACTACCGGACGCAAACCTCCTTGTTCTGATCCGCATACAGGGTTCAAATCAGCATAATATATATCGCCTCTACGATACGCCCAATCTTTATTCATCATATTGAATGACCTCCTTTTCCTTGGGTATGTACCGAAAAGCTGCAATCATATTTGAGCATTGCAGCTTTCCCATGCGAATATGTGAACCCTATATTTGTCCTAAACTCCCCTAGGGATTGACTGTAAAATCGTATCGGGAAATCATCAGATGGCTGTCAGCTAAACAGCTCCATAGGGTTTCTGCCCTCCGCCGGGTTCTCCGCCAGCTCCGTAGAGAAGTATCATTGTCCCTGTTGCTTTCATTGCCGAATAAGAAGCCAACTTATTTTTACAAGCTGATAAGACTCGCTCGTGCAGTCCCATGAATAATAATCCTTACCTTGTCTTACTCACTTCGTGCAGTCATGGCGTATCACTGATGTGGCTGATGTTCTCACACCGGCAACAGGAATGTACCTGATGAATAATATTCAGTTTTCAAAGATCCTGTAGCTCATTTCTGACTACACCCAAATTTTATCCTTTCCCGAATCACTTTAGGAGGGACTGATAGTGCCAGTTAATAGCACCAATCGTGCTACTTATATCAAAGTTGCAACATCACGAATCAACGCTTCTGCTTGAAGAAGTTTCTTTTGCAGCTCGTCCGTTCTCATGCCTTTTCCAAGTAATAAATAAACAAGCGAAACATGAAAATACTCAACAACCTCGATAGCAAGATCTACTGATATGCTCTTTGTCCCTTGTTCCAACTTGCTCATCATACTCAAACTGATATTCAATCGTTCTGATAGCTGATTCTGTGTTAATTGATGTAAATTTCTTAATTCCTTGATTCTTTTTCCACATTCTTTTGGATCGTAATACATTCTTATTTCCTCCTGTTTTTCCTTGAATTTGCAGATTTGAAATTCAAAGATTTGGAGGAGAACGATTACGGACTAAAGCTGTAGATAAAGAAAAAGAGCGACCATCTTCACAATTACTTGCAAAAACAATCGCTCCATATTTATCTGTTTTTTCCAATTAAAAACCCTCACTTTGCTCTTTGTGCTTTGTCCTTGCACAAAAAATCTACAAAGTGAGGGTGTTACGAACGGTGTTGTGCCGGTCGCATGATGGTCGTATAGAAAATTTTAGGTATTGCACCGGTCGTATGACGGTCGCATAACGGTGTTATGGCTCTATATCGTCCCATTTAATGCTTATAACAGCACTTGATATTCTTCATCAGCCAGAAGTCTTTCCGCATTTCTAAGCTCTCCACGAGCCATTCCATTTGCACCAAGTTTATACATAGCTTTAATCAACCAGTAATAAACTTCCGTGTTGGCATTATCAACGATCAGTGCTTTGCTTGCATACTCTTGAATGTCATCATAATTTTCTGCTTCAAAGAATTCTTTCAGCAGATCATTGATAATTCCCATATATTTATGATGAAAGCCAATCTCCGAGTTCATCAACCAATGTTCTCCGGTCGCCGATGAAAGCAAGCTTCCTCGATAAATATTCGTCAGCTTCTTCAAAATCTCGATTTTGGATTTGCTTGATAATGTCTTTTGCGATAATAGCCAATAATCTTCAAATAGCTGAAGATCTGTAACAATATTCAATTCCGGATTCAGCTGATACCCTCGACTAGTCGAAATAATCAACTTGTGATCTAGCACATCGCTGAAAAGCATATGCAGCCTATAAATAAGCGATTTGATTTTGCTGCTTGGATTATCAATAATCTCATCAGGCCAAATCGCATCGCATAATCTTCTCGGTGAGCAATGTTGATTAGGATTAAGTAATAAATAAGTCAAAATCCTAATAATCTTTGGTGAGTTGATTTCATCTTCCTTCAACACGCTTTTTAAAGTATGGATTTCAAATGAACCAAATAAATTGATTACAATATCTTTATCAGTACGGATTTCATCAACCGTAAACGCACGATTACTTCCGGCAGTATGCCTTGCTTCGCTGATTGCTGAGTAAACAACAAACGAAAGCACTTGTATCAAGCTGACTTTGCTCTTATGTTTCTTCGGGTTCAGTACAATTAATAATCCGGCAGGATTCTTCCAAAACGGATAGGCTATCAAAGAATCAATATCAAGGTTCTTATAGTTGTCATATTCCGCTGGGTTCAAATCCTTATAAATAGAAATATCTTCAATAATCATGCACTTACCTTGATGAAGGGCATTGATCCATTCTTCTGACGGAGAAATTTTGTCCTGTTCAAAGAACTTCCGTACAACATCATTATGTGTTTTACCGCTTGTCCACCAGATAGGATTCCATATATGAAAAATCAAATCAGCCTCTACGACACCACACCAGTCTGCGTCATAAAATTCAGCTACAGTGTTTAAAGCATTCATCGCAATCTTTTCAGGATTATCTTGATCATGCGATTTCAGTTCCAGCTTGCACAATGTTTCTACAAACTCTGATGAATAAGCCAAGTCTTTCCAATCTTCTAAAATCTCTTGTCCCGCACCCGGCGGGGGAATTCTAATTTCCATTTCTTTCACGCTCCTTTAAATGTAAAAAGACCGCAAGAAAGTCGAATATCGACAGTCTTACGGTCTGCTTTATCGGTTTTATGACTGTCTAATCTATTAGGTTAGGCAATCTTAATCTTGCTTTTTTCTTCAATCACGCATTTTGTTTTTATAGTTACTGATGATTTCGTCCTTATAAGCAGTGATGTCATCAATGAATGAAACTATAAACTGCAATGTCGTTGTATCACATTTATTCAATCTATCAATAATCTGATCATCAATCAAATAAGCTTTGCTAACATGTGATGAATCCATCAGAAAATAATCAATGCTCTTATCAAGTGCTACACTGATTTTCATCATCATCTCAAGCGATGGTTTGTTTATTCCGTTTTCTATCGCACTCAGATGATTACTTGAACAATTGCATATAGATGCAAGATCATTTTGGGTTAGCCTTCTTAACTTGCGTACTTTTTGGATACGCTTGCCCATCTTCACGAGGTCTAGTTCTATATCTATTTCAGAAATATCCGTCAAATCTTGCATGTAATCACCTCCATCCGTATGTATCATAAACATATTTTAAAAATATCTGAGATGATTAGATCAAAGTATTATTCATAGTTTCCCTCTATTACTTGTATTTATGAAAAAAATATTTAGAAAATCTATCTGATATATGGAGTTATATAAAAAAAGACCCACAAACGAAGTTTTATTCCGTCTGTGGATATTTGTTATAACAAGAATTTGTTAACATCAATGTACTTAAAGTATGCAATTTATATTTTTATATTTTTAGCTATAGATAATAATTGAACAAAAGAATCTCTAAACTCATTTAAATCTGAATTAGCTCCCCAACTAATACGTACTGAATTATCTATTCTTTCAACCGGTAAACCCATCGCGACTAAAACATAACTTGGTTTATATGACTTAGAATTACAGGCTGAACCATTTGAAATTCCACAATACTGCTTTGCAGAAAGCATTAGTGCTTCTGATGAAACACCCTCAAAACAAATATTAATTGTATTTGGCATACAGTATTCTGGATTTCCATTTATTTCATAGTCAATATCCATAGCTTCTAGTTCTTCCATTAATACTTTCTTTAAATTCCTACATTTCTCTATATTAGTTTTATATTCCAATGATGCAAAAGAGCACACATTTCCTAGTCCATTTACCAAAGCAACTGGAATCGTCCCCGGACGAATACCATGTTCTTGTTGTCCACCGTATATAATGCCTTTTACTGGTGGAAGCTTGTAACGTTTTTTTCTAAGAATCAATGCTCCAATCCCTTGTGGTCCCCCAATTTTATGTGCACTCATAGAAAGCATATCGTATTTTATTTGTTTCAATTCATCCACTAATTTACCAAAACTTTGTGTTGCGTCTACATGGAAATATACTTCTTTATCTACAAGATAATCTCCAATCTCTTGTACGGGTTGGATTATGCCTGTTTCATTATTGACGTGCATAACACTTACAATTAAAGTATCATCTCGAACATACTTTTTAACATCATTCAATATTATTCTTCCATCATTTCCTGGTTTTAAATAAGAAACTTCAAACCCTTTTTTTTCTAAAACTTTGCATGTTTCTAATATAGCTTTATGTTCTATAGATGTTGTGACTATATGTTTTTTGCCAGTTTCATTTGCATATTCAATTAAGCCTTGAAGAACTATATTGTTACTTTCTGTTGCACCACTTGTGAAAAAAACTTCATCTTTGTTAATACCGAGTAAATCAGCAACCTCATTTCTTGCTTTTTCAACAACTAATCTTGCTTCATCTCCAAAAATATGAGTTCTACTATCCGCATTCCCAATAACATTTTTATACACTTTAATCATTTCATCAAGAACACGCTCGTCAATAGGCGTCGTGGAATTAAAATCAAGATATATCATTTGCTATTACACCTCCAAAGCAAGCTTTAATAAATCATCCAAATTTTTAATAAAATTTGTACCTGACAAATAGGAAATACCTCTTTCCAAATGCAATTTAAAATACTTAGATATGGTATCATTGTCGAGTGGCAAATCTTTAGATTGACACCATGCAATTATAAGTGCTTCATATAAATCGCTATCTTCTCCTCCGAAGGTAAACCAAGACATTTCCAAATTGCTATCTTGTATGATTGGTACATCTGTTGGAATAGAATCTTCTTTCAACGAATAACATAACGCCCATCTACACAATATATTCCAATTTTTTATACCAGTTTTTCCCTTTAAACGGGATAGCTTATCTTTTGATTGATTCGATAGTTTTATTTGTTTAATTATCATACTCTACCCTCCATAAAATATCCAGAATGTATAGAAGTTGATTTTGTATCATCATTATAAACCAATGTGAATTCATCACCTACATTTTCCTTCATCATCATATAATAATCTGATGTAATTTCTGAATCCGTAGATAGAATAATAGTTTGCTCACTTGCATTAGGAAAATAACTTTTTATCAAGGTCTCCCTGTGATTGGAATCCAATCTTGATAACGGAGTGTCAATTATCACAGGAAGTTTTCTTTTTGAGCATTTTGCTAAAGCCCATAAAAGTGAAATAACCATCAATTGTTTTTCTCCGGCAGATAGTGAAGCTTTTTCGACCTCATCACCTTCAAAATTTATATATTTCAAATCTAAAGTTTCTTCATTCATGAGGATTTTATCAATAAGGGTTTTCTTGCTAGCTAATATTTTATAACACTGTGTCATTGTATCAGCTACTACTGTCACTTTTCTTTTTTGTAGTCGAATTTTATATTCATCTAATATATTATTTGCAATCTGAGAATACTTAAGCAAACGATCAATATCATCATTTAATTCTGCTTTCTGTAAATACGATTCAACTTTCTTCTTAAACTCTGCATTTACTGTTACAAACTTTGCATTCTGATTTTTATATTGTTCTTCTAAAGAATAGATTTTAACTTCTATCTCAGTTATCTCTGCTTCAACTGTTTTAATATTTCTATATAATTTTGCTAAAGCTTTTTCATCGATATCAACAGACAAATAATTCTCAAGTTGATCTATTTCTCTTCTATTACTATTTTGCATTTTCATATGCTTTTGAGTAATACCTATTCTCTCAGAAAGCTCTTTATCTAATAAAGATTGCAGTCTATATAAAGTTGTATCAGACAAACCATATATCTCGTCTATATCACCTGATTCAGCATTTTCACTTATATACTCAATAAAATGACTCACATTTTCCAAATTATCTGAATATTCCTTTTTGTAACTTTTTAGCATGTACCTCATTTGATATAGGGTCATAGACAAAGTCTTTTTTTCTTGTTCCAAAAGTGCTTGTTCTTCTATATCTAAAAGAAGTTTTTTCACTAAGGCCAATGGCAATTGTGAAGCAGCATCATTTATCAAAAGTTCATTACACTGATCAATTGAAGCAGTTAACGATATTTTCTTTTGATATAAGTCTTCCCTCTGTTTAACAACGTCCCCACCTTTAGCTTTATACTCATTTTTCAATAAATCTAATTTTCTGATTTTTTCATCTAATTTCAGCTTCTTTTCTTTTATCTGCATTTCTAAATCAGTTAATTTCTTTGCTATGTCATCTTTATTAGATCTTAGTTTTTGAAGTTCTAAAACATTTTTATCGTCTGTATTCTTTTTCGTACTTCTAGCAATGATACGTCCCATATCATTGCTTAATACATCCAACACAGATATCCCTAATAGTGAGCGAATCGAATCTTTCATTTTTACATCCGTATCTTCCACAGCCACCTCAGCTATTTTTTCTCCATCAAAAAAGAAAAAATTAGATAGTCTACTGGGTAATATATTTTCGATAAACATAGACCAATTTTCTGTCAAAAAAGAATTTATAGTTTCATTTTTATATACAGTAATATCTTCTTTAATTCTTTGCCCAAGTCCATTCCATGCTCTCTTAATTCGGTATGTTTCTTTTTCTGAGGAATTTAATGAAAAATACAATTCAACCGCTGCTTCATTTGAACCGTCTGAAAGATTTATATATGATTTTAAATACTGTCCATAAGACTTAAATTTGCTTTCCTGATATGCAAAAGAATTTTGTCCGTATAAAGAAAGTAAAATCGCCTCCAAAAATGTGGTTTTTCCTCGACCATTCATGCCTCCCACAAGAACTATCGGCTTATTAGACACAAATTCAAAAACATTCTCACCTGCATACACACCAAAATTATAAAGCTTTAATTCTTTTATTATCATTGTTCCGTCACCTCAGTCTGCTCTTCCTCAAACTCTTCTGATTCATCTTTAAATGTAATAAAGAATTTCTCATTATACTTACCACCCATTGTTTTCTTTCTTTCAAGCTGCTCTCTATAATACAATGTTGCATCATCTTCGTTTGAGTAAAATGTCTTTTTTATACAAGATTCCAAAGAATTTAAAATACCTTTTCTTTCATTAACCGAATTTATACTTGCTTCAGTATCAATTAAGCTATACATCATTTCAAACGACAACTCTTCATTTGGATATAAGTCTGCACATACCTGTCTTAAGATATCCCATTCATCTTTACCAAAAGACTCATTAGAAATCCATTCTGGATCATCAAATTCCTTTCCCGTTACTTCTTTATAAATCTCCGGTAAAGAATCATCAAATTCATGTTTTTCTTTAACCCAAATACGCCTAATACATCTTAGTTCAGGAATCGATATTAATTCTAAATTCGAAAACTCTTCTGGACCATTTTGATTAATGTCCAACTGAATTTCAAGTAATTTTTTTAACCATTGTTCTCTAATTTCTTTGAGATATGGACCATGATGCAATCTTTCATATGTTCCGGTTACATAACCTTGCATTTTTCTAAAGCTTCTTCTTGCACGATCATTTTCTTCATCTCCGAACATATTTCTAAATTCTAACAACGGAGTCATCCAAGCCTTTTCACCATCATTCGCTATCATAGCTTCCATTGACTTATCTTTTTCAACCATAGTACAAACCCAACATCCAAATCGACTTTTTCCACAACTAGGAAGATCCTTATCAACCATCATTGGACATTCATTATCCTCTGTAGCACTCATATACAAAGTTTGTAATTCATGATTTGATAATCCCCATGGATTTTTATATTGCATAAGGAAAATCCAAACATCATCATCTTTCCAATTCTCCAAAGGCGAAAAAACAAGTTCATTTGCCAAAGTAGGATTAGGACTTAGCAATTCTCTAACCCTTAATTTTTCATATTTAGCCATAGTTCTCGCACGATTTGTACTCTCCGCTTTTCTCGTTCCAATAACTAAAATGATCTCACCATGTTCCGCAATTTTATTTTTTATAAAATTATTAACAGGTTGTATCTTTAATCGGTCAGTGCACCATCTTAATTTTTTTCTTGGAAATGGATATCCTCTTCCTATTAAATTCACCCAAAAAGTATTGTTAGTTTCGGGCGTTAATCTATGTGTAATAAAAGGTAAATTCTGCTCATTAGCTGAGTTTTGCATTATTTCTAAAGAATGTTCTACCCATTTAGAAATAACAGGAGATTCAACAAGTGTATCCGTATTTATTATATGAACTGGTTTTTTTAATCTTTCCGGATTCATTTCTTTTAAAGACATCCATACTAATTGCAATGTTGCTGTACTATCTTTACCGCCGGAATATCCTATAACCCACGGAATATCATCAGCTAAATACAATGCTCTTATGGTGTCCTTAAGATTATCTATTTCTTCTCTTGATATTCTTGTATCATATATTTTTTCATCTTTCATATTCGTCCTCTATTCTCATTGAATTCTTTTTCAATGCTTTTTTCTTTTTCGGATAAATCTAGTTCAAGAGATATTTTCAGCATATTTGTTGCAAGTGTTATAGCTTTTTCATTATTGATCATTCTGCCATTTTCTTTGATTACCCTAAGATACCAACAATCGGCATTTCTAGACCAATTTATTTTCTTTAAGCCACATAAAACATTTTTCATATCAATATCCCTGTTCTTGTAAAAATAATTTCCCAATTTACCAAACGCTTGCATAATAACAGCTTGAACAACTAAAAGTTTTTCTCTTAGTTCCTTTTTACTAAGCTCCTTATTTTGTAGTTCTATCCAAGGAACTACATTATTAGAAATGGAACTCCAATATTCTATACAAAAATCCTCAAATTTATTATTGCATTTTCCTTTTGATAAAATCCTCTTATTAGCCGTATATATAGTATTTAATGTAAACAATGATGAAGAGTACTTTCCTAAGATATCCTTTTCTTTATCTACATACTCGTTTAAAAATGGAACGCTTTCTACGATTTTTCTAGTCGTTACCGCCAATTCATCACGAGAATCATATAATTCAGCAATGGAATTTGATGTTTTAACAGCATGCTTATTAAGATCTGTAAATATCTGTTGGCTTTGTTTTAAACCAAGGTCTTTATAAAAAACTATAGAAATTGTTTCATCTCCTAAATTAGGTTTTTCAAGTAATGCTTGCTCTATTGCTGCTTTTCGATGTTGACCATCATTAAGTAAAAAATTTGCATCTAAAGAAATCTCTAATATACCTAAATCTGTATCTCCGTAAGAAACGAAGTTAAACTCCCCATCAATAGAAGCTGCCAGTGCTGAAAAAACATAAGAATTTTCATTTTCCAAAATATATCTTGAAATAACTGGTATTCTTGATTCATTTAAACGTCTTTGAGCTCTATACTCTGGCAAAATATAACCATCATCTTCAGAAAATAATTTTTTAAGCATTTTCAAAGGAATCATGGCAATATAGTATTCTCTATTTGCTTGAATTCCTCTAACAACTGGAAATTTATAACAACAATTCATTTTTTCTCCTCAAACCAAAATATACTTAAGTAGTTTAATCACTACTTAAGTATATTGTTTTTAGTACCTAAAGTCAATTATCTAAGACTAATTTTTAATGCTTAACATGATATTAGAAGATAAATTTTCTTTTCGAATCCAAGCAATAATTGGATCTGTTAAATCTAACAACGAAGCATTCCTATCTTTAACCTTTCTTAGGAAGCCAGCAATTTCAGTATCAAATTCCATTTGAGAAAGAATATCATCAGCTTTTATCTTTGCCTCATCGAATGCCTCAGATGCATTATCATCTGTTGGCCAAAATGAAAAATTATTCAAATGTTGTAATATTCTATTGATTTCTTGTTTTTCATTACTCACTAACTTTAGAATTCCAAGTTCTTCTTTTATCCCTACTAGGAACTCATCTGTTTGAGTTTTCCATTCCATTTCTATTTGTTCTCGTAATTTTTTTACACGATCACGGTAACGATCAGGAGCGGTAACCACTTTATTCTCAAAAACAGATTTTGAATATTCGATTACTTTTTCAAGTTCTTTTTCCGTTTTGTCAGAAAAATTTACATGGTTATATCTGCTACAGATTACGTATCCTTTAATTACCGGAATAAAATACTTTGCATAAGCATCGAAGAATGTATTATTTCTTCTAACAACGTTTTGATGCTCGTTATCCTTTTGTTTGTTTTGGGACACTTCTGCCATTAAAACTCTACTTTTGTTTAATCTCTCCTGTAACATATTAACCCTCCATCAATTTCATAACCCTTTCAAATTCTGTTCTATTTTGTTCAAATCGTGGGTCAATATCATTCGACCAAACACCGCTTCTAGTTAGATTTTCTTTTGCTATATTCATTTCTGAATATACAGAAGAGTTGTCTTTATCTACCAGTTCCAAAAAACTTAAAAAGTCTTTTGCTATTTTCATAGGATTTGAAGAATAAAACATAATCTTTTCCAAAATTGACATGCCATTTAAATTTGTATTAAGAGCTATTATTGACTTGGCAATTTCGGCACCTCTATTTTTAAATGAAATGGCATCATCGGTTCTTAAAGAAATATTAATTCCATATGTTTCCGTGTCTCTATAAAACTCTATAACTTCATTCAATAAATCTTTTATATCTTCTGTTTCTATTTCTGCATCTTCCGGAAAGCCAAAATATTTCATAATATTTTTATAGAGTTCTTTTCCTTCTTCTATTTCTGTCGAAACCGCTTTATCTACTTTCGATAATATTTTCTTCAAATATTTTTTAGATTCATTTCTCCCATTTATTACATCAGAATCAGAATCAATCTCATCAATAGCAATCTCAAAGCTTTCATTTTTTAAATCTTTGAATACATTATCCAAACAATTGTAGTTAATTATTTTTCTTCTAGCATTTTTTTCATTACCCTGAATTAAATTAAAATATCGATGAGTTATATCAATATTCTTTAAAGCAGCATCTGACGCATACATGAAATTCACTAAATCAATCCATTCTCTTGAATGTCCATCTAATGGTCGTTTTTTATAAGAAATATCATCATTTAACAAAAGATCTGTTTTTATATCGCTCATTTTATTTGCATGATAATCACCATTTAGTACTCCTCTATAAACCTCTGCAATAATAGAGCATTTTAGATAATCTGGATATTTTTTTGTATCATCATACGCCTTTACTACATTAACAAATCGTTTCTTGTTTTTTTCTAACCAACAAGTTACAACTCTAAGACTTGAGGCCGCTCCTTCAAAATCCCATGAAGAATACTCAGTGTTTCCGCCTCTCTTTTTACCGAGATGAAAGCTTTTACCAATCGCCAACAATAGCTGATATGTTTCATCATCATCTTTTAAAAGCATGAGTCCTTTTCCTACTTTTTTATCCTGTCTTTCGATTTCTACTAGATCGTAATTGGATTTTTCTACCATCTGAACTGATATAAGTGGAACACCTTCTTGTTGCCAAGCAATATTAGCAAAGATAAATTTTTGAAGTTCATCTCTTACTTGATATGCCTTTGTAAAACTTTTTTTATCATAATGCCACTCAGATAGTATTTTTGCAAAATCTTCGAAGCCTTTATTTATGACCGGTTTTTTTACTGATTGCTTAGTTTCAGAATGCAAAGTAGCTTGAGTAGGAGCTTCTTCTGTTGTAACTTCATCAATCGGATCATTTTCATAAGCGACATTATCCAAAGAAGTGCCTAACAATCTTTCAACAAATGTAGTTAAACCAAATTCTTTGAATACTGCCGTACTAACTCCGCCAATATACCCTTTGATGCTAGTGTCTAAGTTTCCACTTCCCCAGTATCCTAAAATGGCAAACACTTTCTTAGTAAAAATATCTTTTTCATCTTCTTTTAACTGCATATTCACTACAGTATTTTTAATTCTATCAATAACATCAAAATTGAGATTGGGTTTCTTAGAAAGTAGAAATTTAGGAAATGAATTTTTATCTTGAATCACACTTTCTACCGCTGGCTCAATAATTTTTCTTATTATATATCTAGGGGTTTTATGCACATCAATACCATTGTAAAGATTGATAATAGCTTTTTTTGTAAATGGATACAAACTTATTTTTTTACCAAGATAAGTATAGGAATCCCACTTTTCAACCTCCGTTTCTTCATGTACTGGATATTCACTATCTATAGCACCATCTTGATACCACTTTGTTATGATGTCCGTATTAAGCGACATTACATTCAGATACTTAGCAACAAATTGAATCAAATCATCTTGAATATTTCCAATAGCACCATCTTCAATAGTTATCATAGTGGTGATTCGGTCTAAATAATTTGAACGAAACTCTCGAAAATATTCTGTTGTAGTTCCTATAACAGAAGTTAATCGACACATTTTGTCTATTTCATTTGAACCAGTATGCTCTACAATTAACGCATCCAGTAAATCTCTATTTATTCCTGTGCAAGAAGTTATGTCTTCAATTAATAGTGTCAGATTTTTTCCTTGAGCATATAATTCTTGCCTTATCTCTTTAAAAATCTGTTGAAAATCCCCTGGTTCTAAACCTGCACAGGCTTTAATTACCGGTTCAACTTTCGAATTCATATATTCAACCAAAATTTTAGGGTTGCAATCCTCATCAGGAAAACTTCCATCAGCTTCTGGCAACAATTTGTTAGCCATTTTTACAGCCCTTTTGCTCGCATTATTTCTCAACTTTATATTGAAATCGTAGTCTAGCACAAAATCATCTACATTAAATAACGCAAGAACATCTTCACCTAATTCACTATTGTTATCAACTATTTTGCTATAAATACGCTCTATTGGTCCACCAGCCATAAGCATTTTTTCTTCAAACTCTGAGCTTGATAACAATTCCCTAAAATTTTTTCTATCACTTGATGATAAAATTGATTCATCATCATCAGCAATTTCAACTAAAAACTTATGATAAATTTCATATTTAAATTTTTGTTCGCTTACATTTTGATTAGCTTTTACTAACCTTTCATATATATCTTTATTTCTAATATTTTTAACTTCTTCAATGTTAAGAAATTGTTTAATAGTACCTTTCAAAGTATTGTCACTTCTACGAATCATTAAAACAACATCATTTTTTGTTTCTTCTGTAGATAGTTTTGCTTCTATCCATCGAATAAAATGTGATTTTCCAGAACCACTCGAACCATCTACAACAATTAGTTGATGTTGGTTATACTTTGAAGAATCTTCAAAATATTTATTAAATATTTCATCTTCAGAAATATGTTCCGAAACAGGAGTTCCTGATAAATCATTCGTTACAGTTATTTTTCTAAATGGAACATGTGTCGATAAAAAATCAGCTTGCGAACTATTAATCGAATCAACATTCAACACGTCTCTTAATCTTGTTAATACAACTTCTTTATTCATGATTTTCTCACTCCTTTGTATACTATATGGGTGATTTCATCTGTGAATTCGTGCGTATTATCACAAAACAATCTCCATTTTTCTTTACTATCCAAATTCTTTTTTAGCACAATTTCTTTTTCATCATGCATTTGTCTCAATGCATTAGACATCGCTAGGTTTAATTCTTTTATATCTATAGCATTTTGCAAGGCAACCGAAGCATACGGATAGATCTTTTCGACAAATTCTTTTACAGAGTATTCTTTATTCTTTTCTAAATCAGACATAGTACAAAAATCTTGTAACGCTATATGCATATTAGGTAAGAAGAACATTGCTGCACCTTCTTGAATATAGCCAAAACCTAAAAATGAAACCCAAAATCTACTTCCTAGCATCATCTGCTCACTAACCAACGAAATATCCTCTTTTTCTTGTATTTCTCGTCTAATATTAACATCTGTCAAAGTCTTATATTTTAACCACTTATCATTTGATTCTAAAAAAGATTTTACAATTTTAAAAAAATAAGTATCCTGATTCTTAAATACTATTGAATTACAATATAAACGGAATGTATTGTAATTTTTTAATACTTTTTTATCGCCAATAAATTTTAGTTTATCATTTTCTTTTTCAATCAACTTCAATTCTTGAACGCATACTTCTCTTATAGCTGGATAATATGATGTTGAGCTAGAATTTAATCCTTTAGGTTCCATTTTTTCTCTTAAAACAGAATCTTCTATGTCAGATTTTGATACCAACTTACACAATTCAAAAACTCTCTCTGGTATTGGCTCAGTTTTAATGTTGTTGTCAAACATATCTTTCATCTCCATTCATTTTTAAGCTTGTTTATAGTGCTGAATAACAGCTAATTCTGATAATCGTTTATTCTTATTCATAATAAATGGATCATCTGAAGCAAATAATATAAACCTCATATTTTCTTCATTGATGCATTTTTCAACTATATTTATTAGTCTATTTTGCATAGATACATCCGTCGGTAAACAAATGCCAATCACTCCGGACAAATAATATCTATTTGATGAAATCAACTCAATAAATTCAATGTAATTACAAGTAAATAAGCTTGAAAAGCTATCATCTAAGTTTTCGGTAGATTCAATTACTTTCTCCATCATATATTTATCGGAGACGAAAGCATTAATGCCAAATTTAATAGCACTATATATTTCCTGTTCAATACATTCACATGTAATCAGCATACATTTTGTACCAAACATGTAATCATTAATACCTTTGCTTATAGAAGATAATGGTTTTTTTATATCAACTTTTAATGTTTTTAAATCTTCAAAATTTATAATTTCAGTATGTTCATTGCATCCAGCACAATAATCACTTGTTTTCCTATAAATTTTCGTGAACATGTCCGACCAGCAGCATTTACCTACTTTATTCAAATTGTTTCTCATTAATGAAAACTCATGCTCCGTATTTTTCCATTCGTTGTTTCTAACATGGTCAATAATCGAAAATGTTTCTTCATTATTCGATAAAATCTTACGTTCAAGAACCGTAATATAGAAGACATATTTATGATTAACGTACTGTATATCATCAATTGTTATAAAACCATTATGTCTCAAAAATAAAATCACGTATACATTCCAATTGATATCTTGACTGCTTATTGAATCTATAAATTCTTCATCGGAATTGTAATTTGGTTTAACATAAGTATCAATCATATATTGTGAATTATGAAGTGGCTGTGTTTTCGTACTTAAAAGCATACTGAACCATCTTCCTATTAATTTTTCAGTTGTAATTACCTTGCTTACAAAATTAAAAGCTGAATCAACATCTTGATTAGTATATATGATTGTACTTAAACAAGGGAGCCCATCTCTTCCGCCTCTTCCTGCCTCTTGATAATATTTATTTGGGTTTTCAGGTATGTACGTGTGCAGCACAGTTCTAACATCCTTTTTATCAACCCCAACTCCAAATGCACATGTAGCAATCATTAAATCAAAATCACAATTTTTCCATGCTTCAATTATCCGAAGCCTCTCTTCATTTCTAGTTGCACCCGTAAAAGTTTTGGTGTTATTATAACCTCTTTCTGCCAATTTTATCTTAAGATTTTCAGCGTCATCAGGCGATTTAACATATACAATCATTGGTCTTGGTAAGACATCAATCGCAGAATATATTTTTTTAAGCTTTTCACCATAGTTATCACACTTTATAACATCAAACCTTGTTTCATGTCTCAATCTTTCACAACGTATTTCAATCCATTTCTCCATGGTTGAATAAAACATTTTCAGTTGTCTTATTGTTTCATCACTATAAGTAGCTGAAAGCAAAAATGTTCTTAATTCGCTATTTGTATTAATGAAATTTTTTCTTAATGCGTCTAAACATTGAAAATCAATTCGAAATGAAGAGCCCCATTCAATGATAATATGAGCTTCATCAACAACAATATTTTTCAAATAATGATTAGAATTTGCTTCTTCTATTTTTTCTCGTAAAAACTTATTTTTAATCAGGCTTTCCGGCGAGACAAACAACATCCTTGCAGTTTTATTCTTTAAAGCTATATAAAACTCATCTAACGATGAATCGCTGTGATAGTAAAAAATTTCATTATCCACATCTGATTTGATAATTTCTTTAGCATTATAATATTGGTCTAACATCAAAGAAATTGTAGGGACAATTACAATAGTTAGCCCTAACTTTTGATATGCTATCGTTTGTGTAATTAAACTTTTTCCACCACCTGTTGTCATAGAAACAAGACAAGAATAGCCGTTCGGAACTCTTAGCGAACCGACTACAGCTAATTTTTGTTCATTACTTTTAAAATATTTAAACCCAGTTGTTTTTCTAATAAAACCATTTGTATGTAATGAATGTATAGAATCTTGTTTTTCTTCAACATGGTTTTGCATATATAATTGCTTTATGAGTGTAGCATTAAAAAAAGAAGGGATAGTTAAATTTACCCATATTTTTCCAGACTCACTATCATAACGTAATCCCAAATCTTCAAATTGTGATGAAGGTTCATAGTTAGAAATGTAAATAAGCATTTTTACTATCATCAGATAATTACGTAAAGAACATTCAAAGTCCACCTTATATATTTGATTATCTAGTAATTTAAACCAGATTTTCAAAAGCCTTTGTGCTGTATTAAAAACATACTCTTCTCTAGAATTATTAAAACAAATAGACTCATCGAGTTGAATTATTTTGTTCTTATTTATAACATTTTGCACAAATTCATTAATTTCTTTATCATTCATTGATTAACCTCACATAACAAGCAGAATCTAATCCCAACCTTGGATTTGAGAAACATTTGAAAATCACTTCATTTATTCCGTCATCTCCTGATAGTCCTGTTTGTAAATAGTAATTTGATGTTGCTTTTTTAGCTCCGCTATTTTTTAGTAATTCTGCTCTTAAAACTCCTAATTGTTTGTTTAATTTCTCAGAAATCTTCTTCTTTACTGTTTCTAATGCTTTCTTATAGTTTTCATCAACCAATTCTTCCCATTTTTCAGGTGGATAAATGCTAGCAAACATATCCATGCTTGAATTAAGTCCAGATCTTTTTCCAAGGTGTTGGAATTTTTTTCGGTTGACATTATCTGATGTCATTAAATAATTATAAAGTTTTAGAATTTCAGATTCCTCTACTGACTGGCTATCAGAAATAGAAACTGCACATTGAAATTGTTCAATAGGCATAAATCCTCTATATTTATCAATAAGATGTATTGATAGTCCTTTATTTAAAATTTTGACATCATCTGGATATAAATTCCATGTAAAAATAAAGCCTTCCCAATTAATACTTGTTTTGCATGCAAATGCTGCACATGTTCCTTTATAAGAATTCAATGCATTATTAACGATACTATCAAAAATAGGATCACCCGGTGCAAAAAAATGGATATAGTCATTATCAAGTGCAATTTGTCTATCAAATGTTCCTTGAATATAATTGTTATCTACATGAATAGCTCTATCTCCATTCATACTGCGAACTTTATTTTGTAACTGATTTATCTTATCACTAATCATCAACCTAATATCTGGTGGAACAAACAGGGAATTATAAGCCGATTTAAGAGAAAAAGAGGATGCATCAAATCTTACCATTGTATTCCCCAATTCATGTCCTCTAAATCCTGACAATGAAGACCATTTCATCATGGAATCACCAAATAATTGCTTTTCATTTGCAACATATATTTCTCTTGTGTTATCCATAATTCGATTTATCGCTTGATACTTGTACTCAGCAACATCAAAATATCGTTCTTTTTTAATTATCTCCTTTAAACCATCTAATTCCTTTTTTACATCTTCAATAATATTTACTAAACCATATTTAAAATCTGAACATAAAGCTCTAATAATCTTTTCATCCATGGAATTCATTATTATTTCTAAACCGCTTTGAGATTTTGTAAAAATTCCGATACCTTCGTTCCAAAATGAAAATAAATCTTCTTCCAGAGTTTCTTGAGAATAACAAGCAACAGAAACAACTGGTTTGTTTTGTTCTCGTCCAATTCTATCTAATCGACCTATTCGTTGTTCTAAATCATTTGCACTCCACGGAAGATCAATATGAACTAAAACATCAGCGTTCTGGAAGTTTCTACCTTCACCTCCAGATTCATCGGATAATAAAATCCAATAATCTTCATCAGTTTCAAATCTATATGCACTAAGTTCACATTCATCAGAATCCATATTTTTTGAGAAGAAAGCACAATGGTTTTCTCCAAAATAATTCGTAAATGCTTCCTTATATAGAGAAAATGTCTCATCAAAGTTTGTAAAAACTAAAACTTTCTGTTCATTAGCTTCCTGATCGATGAAATCTATAATATTATTAATTCTAGATTCGTAACCAGTTGGATCTTCCATATACTTGTTTATATTTCTCAAATTGTCAGTTTCTTCTTTTTTCCATTCACCAGCCAACTGTAATAATTCTTCTGGAACATCAAGAAGTGTATTTTTTAGTTCATTTTGAAACGCGGCAGCAGAACTAAAGAACGAAGATACGACACTTTTGTAATGTTGTAAAAAAGTATCATAATCCACATTGTTTCTCTCTATCCAAAGAGCTAATTCTTTATATATGTTATATTCTGTATTATTAAAATTAGTCTGCATATCATAAGATATTTCAATCAACTCTCTTGAATTATAATCCTCATCTTCATCTCGTCTGTTTCTAATAATCGATTTTTCAAATTGATAATTTTCACACACATAAGCAATTGCAGACTGAATTCTTTCTATCCCAAAATCAGAATTTGAATAGTCAACTTTATTACATAAGCTTTGAAACGTTTCATCGTTAATTAGTTTATAGATTTTTTTTAATCCATCCATAATATCTTCAAACGATTCCTCTGTTTCCTCTGTATGTTTATTGGAACTATCTTCTATTTCTTCAATATATGAATCTAAATCTTCCAAAACTTCATGAACTCTTCGTACAACGTCTCCTTGAAGTTTAAGTAATTCTTCAAACTTTTCGTCTGACATTTGCTCGTATTTCTTAGGTTGAATTAGTTGAAGTAATTTTTTATACTCATCTTTCCTTCTCTGTACTGGTGTTGCACTTAACATTAGTATATTTTTTGCACGTTTGCTAAGATTCAGCAATAGTCTATACTGAGCATTATCTCGTAAATATTTATGTACTTCATCAGCAATTACAAAATCATATGATTCTTCAGAACCCGTAATAGTATATGGTACTGTGTTTTCACAATACTTATTCATTCCTACTAGATAGATGTCATTGTTATTAACATCTTTACCGGTTAGAATATGAAATTTATATGCCATTTCTATTCTCCACTGCTCAACTAAAGCATCTGGAACTAAAATCAAGATTTTAGAATTATGATTGTCTTTTAAAAATACTTTTAAAATTGCTAATGCCTCAATAGTTTTTCCCATTCCTACTTCATCGGCAATCATATTTCTACAAGTACCGTCTTGAAGACATCTAACAATAGTCTTTAACTGATGAGTTTTTAAGAAAATTTTGCACCCTGCAATTTCATCAAAACCATATAAAGAATTATTAATTATATGCATAGTTTTACTTACAACACTTCTTCCAAAAAACCACATTGGATTCTGAAACTCATACTGTTTTAATTGCTCTAACGGTTTTACATTACCATCATTATATGAACATTCCAAAACGGTTTCGGATAAACATTCTATTTGATCAGATTCAGATTGTAGATAATAGTAATACAAGCCATCTTCTTTTTTCTTAACAGAAGCCTTTACTGTGTATCTTGCTTTTTTATACTTCACTATTGCTCCATTCCTGATTTTACAATGAGACACACTATGTAAGTTGTATTGTTTATTATCTGGTTTTGGATAAAATTCTCCTATTCCTGTAACATCAAAGAACTGAATTTCAACCAACTCAGAAAACTCATCTATTGATTTGACTTTTCCAATAGCATAATCACGTGAATATTTTTCTTCATCAATTGGACACCTTACAAACATTCCACTTTTAATCAATGCTATTCACCTCCTGTATTTGCACCATATTCTAGGCAAATATCTTTACTCGCACAATACAAGCAATGTTTACCATGCTTGCAATAGAAATTTTTATCTATCAAAGCCTGTTTAACTTCTTCATCTTTTGGAACATTTAGCATTTCTTTCAATGAAATATTCAAAAAATGTTCTTTTAAATGCATTTCTCTATCTATTTGATTCGATACAATCGGAAACATATTTTTATTTTTGTTATATTTTTTCATTGAAGAAATATAACCATAAATTTCTTTATAAACAGAAGATATTATCTGCGTTTTTTCTAACTCATCAGATATACGAAATCTAACTTCAATTACGTCATACTCTTCTTGAATTGATTTTTTTATAATTTCATCACTATATGGTTTTCCATTTAGTTTCTTTTTCACACTGTTTCCAATTAATATTTTCAAATAAGAATGAATTAAAAATCTATCACGAAAAATGGTTCGTCCTTGTTCAATACCTTCTAAAGCAAAACGATATGGACATAATTTCAGTTTCATCTTATCCTCAACTGAAATTAACTGTATTGCATCATAAATATCTTCTTCTTCAGATTCAATAAGCATATGTTCTAAATAATTATTTGAAGTATAAGAGGAATACTTCCTAATATTTACGCCCAATAAAGTTAGCATATAAAACAAATCATTCTCTTTATTTTCTTCTATTTTAACGTAACTAAGTTTGCAGCCAACTCGGTTAAATTCTAAACCATACAGCAAAGCATATCTTTTAAAATTACGATATTCCATTTTGGATTTTAAAAATATCTGGTACTTTAAATCAAGAGCTTGATAGCTATATTCAAAGAATTTAATATCTAAAGGCCACGGTAGTCTCTCATCTCTTCCTGTGCAAATATCCTTATCACTTAAACAACAAAAGTGGTAACATGTTTTTTCAGGATCTTGAGTTGCACTTCTAAGTATATCTCCATCGATTTGATCAAAATTTCTTACAATCCAATGTGCTCCTCTTGCTGTGTTTTCATCCTGACTTAGATAATAACTCATTGTATGTTTCAAGGAATTAAATGTCCCATTCTCAGGCAAATCAGACTCCTCTAATCTTGCTAATAATTTTTCAATTACAGTATGCATTTCTTCGTCTAACTCATTAATATCTCCTATTCGAGATATGATAAAAGAACGAATTCTTTTATAGAATCGTCTAAAATTATCTCCTTCTTTGTCAAAATCACTAAAGAACGAATTAATTATTTGTTCCAATTCTATTAATGCATTTTTTAATTCTTGTAAAGAATCTAAATCTACATTAAAATATCCAACCTTATCTTTATCTTCATGTTTCTTGTTAGCATTTTTTATTAATTGATTTATTTTTTTATTAATTCCAGTTATTGTATTTTCTTTCTCTACGTATGGTTCCACCATGTTAAATATACTGACAAGTTGACCGGAATTACGCTCATAAATAATTCCTGAATTTAAACACTCTTTTATATCTGAAAAATTTTCAATTTTTACAGACTTTGTTTCATAATCCCACATATTCGTAGTTGATACAAAGAAGTGTCCAATTGGATAATCCAAAAAATGCCTTTCTCCAAATTGTTCCGGGAAATAAGCTCTTAATATATCATTAACTTTTCCAGACGCAGAATATAACTGCTCTTCCATAAAAACTAATGGATTGTTTATGTTTGAATTTTGTCTGTTAGTTTTCTTCGCTTTATCAAAAAGCATAGCAACATAATTTGCAAATTCGGTTGTATTATCAAATTCAATTATTTCTAAATTATTTAAAACTTTATTCTTATCTATAAATTCTCCATTTGATAAATGTCCAATATAATCTGCTAAAACATTCGATTGATACGAATTAATTAACAAAGGCATTGGTACAAATTGATTAACACTTTGATTATTAATAGGTAAATCAAAAATGGAATATATATTCATCCATGTATCATATACTGATGAATACTGTTTTTGGTAATTAAAAAGTAATATCACATCTTTATACTTGCTAATATCTTCTATTGCCACCAACATTGCTGGCGTAAATTGATGAATACCATGAATGACAATTCTATTCCTATCAATAACATTTAAATCTACATCTTTTTTATAATAAAGCAATGCGTTATCAATAGCTTTTTCAACAAACGATTGTGAAGAAGCTCTTTCAAAAGAAAAAGCAGAATTTTGTTTTTTATCGATAATTTTATATAATTCCACAAGATATTGTTGATCAATATTAAGTTCTTTTTTATTCATTAAATGTGAATCGAGTTCTAGTTCCTTAAACATCCTAAAACACGCAACAATAGATTTAGTATTGAATAATAAAGATCTCTTAACATTTTCAAGGCAAGTTGTTTTATAATCTAATTCACTGATTGCATTATCAACCTCCATAATCTGACGAATGTTGGTATTGATGCTTTCCCAATCCTCATAAAGTGCATTTACAAGACTCTTAATCGTTGCGGTTGACTGCCTATTTTTAAAAATAGGATATGTTTGATTCATACCATTAACCATTGTTTGTGAAACACAAAAATGAGCACAGTCTTTTATTTCATTCCAAAATGATTCGCAATCTATTTCATATGGATTTGAATATGTGTAAATTTTTAGTCCCATTCTACATTTCCTCCAATAGTTTTCCCCAATTGTTTCCATTCGAATCAATTTTATTGAACCACACAAACTTATTAATTGCTCTTGTTAAAGCAACATATAAAATACGAGATTCCTCCATCTCATTTTCCAGAATTTCATCGTCTGTATTGAAATATTCATTACATATAGACTCACCATTCACACTAAAGCAATATCCAACTTTTCCATTAACATACATAATATCCAATCCATTTCTATGCATTGTATCGATAGAATCTGTAGTAAAAGGAATTATTACGGTATCATACTCTAATCCTTTAGATTTATGAACAGTAGTACATACAATTCGAACATAATCTCCACCTTCAGAAATAGATCTTGAAGCTTTTTCTGAGCCTGTGTTGATTAAAATATGGAGAGATTCATTTATAGAATCTAATGTTAAATAACTATATTTTCCCTCTTTTGATAAGTCTTCAAATACCAAATCATAATTTGTCCTATAATACTGTTGCTTAGCTTCGTCAAGAGAGTATGTTTTCCATGGTTTTGAAGCTTCATATATTTTTCTTAAAACCATCAAAACAGGTTTACTTTGAACTTCAAAAACTAACTCATTCCAGCTTAAATTTATAACATTTAAATAAAATTCATCGAGACATTTAATTAAAAAGTTGAGTTTTTCATTTTCTTGCATCTTAATTAATTTTTCAACAGGAAATTTAATATTAATATTATTTGAGAGCAGTAAATCAAATAAATAAACAGGATTTCTTGGATTTGATAAAGCAGCCGTTAACTTACACAAATCAATACTTGGCTGTATTCGATATAAATCTCCATTTGAATCACTCTCAACCAAAACAATATCTTGGTTCTTTGCTTGTCTTAATATTTTCGATATTTGAAAATTTGTCCTAACTAAAATCGCAATGTTTCTTTCGGATAGTGACAATTTAGAAAAAGAAGGATTCGATTCAATTTCTGATTTTCTCTGTTTTATTTTTTCAAACAGTATTTTGTAAATATCATCATCTTCATCTTCTTTGCTGTATTCAATTTGTTCAACCAATTCATCAGATGACAAAAATTGATTTGTAATAACCCCTACGAGTTTATCTTTATTTTCGATATAAGGTATTAAATTTCTTTTTCCTAAATAATTAAACAGTTCTGAAAACCGCTCAAGCAGACGCATATCTGTACGATAATTAATATTTAGAGCATATTCTCTCCATTCATTTCCACTACAGCCCATCTTATTAAATGCATCCATAGTGGCTCCTCTAAATCGATAAATACTTTGCTTTAAATCACCAACTATAAAAAACTTAAAACCTAATTTTTTCTGCATAGCTAAAAATGCAGCTATTTGTGAATCGTCTACATCTTGAAATTCATCTATGAAAATGTATTTGTATTGATATAGATTTTTATTAAATGATTCATCTCCTACACATCTATTCAAATACAACATATATTCCGTCAAGTTAACTGAATTGTTTTCATATAAAAAACTAGAGAATGCTTTTTCAGTTTTAATAATAACCTCTTGGATTATTTCTTTCATATAAGGCATTTTAGCAATAGACTGACCAAAGACATCTTCTGTTGCTTCTTTTATGTCATACCCTTTGTTGTATAACATATCCGCAAATTTCAACAACAATTTTCTAAAATCATAAATACTTCCAGGAATATTACCAAAAAACATTGGTTCTTCTTCATTTTTCTTTTTCAGATATTCATTAAAATATTGGTCAAATATTTTTTGCTTATTGTAAGTGCCACTAACAGTAGAAAAATCAACACCTATTCCTAATGGTAATGATGTATCTTTAATTACCAAATTTGAAAAGCTATGTATTGTAGATATTCTCATGTTTTCTATACCTGATATCATATCCAAAAACTTTTTATTGCGAGTCAGAACAAAATAATTCATAAAAGCTTGTTTTAATCTGCTTTTCATATTTGTAGCTGCTTCTGTCGTAAATGTAAGCATAGCAATCTCATTTTTTACATCGAGAATATTAGCATTACTAGCTTGATGACAAATAAAGGATATTCTAGAAATCATTGAGAATGTTTTTCCTGTGCCTGCTCCTGCCTTTACAACTATGTTTTTATCGATAGGAGCGTGTTCGACCATATATTGCTGTAAATTAAACTTAGAATTATTAGCGATATATTGCAGATCGTCTTCTCTATTTTCATCAATTAACCCGTTATAAATAATAAAGTTAGAATCTATTCTTTTCGATAAATTTCTTATAATGTATATTTCAAAATTGAAGAAGCTAACTTTCTCACCAATTATCTTCATTTCATTCTTCTTATTTGAATTGATTATAAAATTACATCCTTTTAGATATAATCCATCTTCATCAAACTTGCTGAGAATATTTTGAACAATCTGTTCGACTTCATCTTCTCGTGAAACAAAGATAAGTTGTTTAATCCCAGAAAAATACGAAGACACAATATTAGAAATATTAGAAATCGAAATGCCATTTGAATATACTCTCAATTCCGAGTATGGTACGCTAACGTCATTACTTACTTCTTCTATGACTTCAAAATGTTTTCTGCATGTTGTGTATACATCACCAACCATTTTGTCATATACTGTTTGATTTGACTTTTGGTATACAGATGCAATTTTTTTTGCAAATTTCGTCGGATTTTCTATATCTTCTTTGAATAACGTGAACTCGGGTTCTGAAACAATATTTAGTCCACAATGTCTATATTCGTTTTCAGACAAAAATGGATAACAAACCATATCCATAACTAAAGGATTTATACAGTACTTATTATTACATGTATTTACTAGAGCAAATTTATAACTTCGAGCTTGTTTTTTGGGAGAACCGACTGAATTTGAATATAAATTAGTCTCAATAGTATCAGGATTAATCACTCTAATAATGTTTGAGGAATTCCATCCTTTCACTTCAATAATAAGCATTCCCATATGTTCAATAAGTAAACAAAAATCAAATTGCTTACCATTAATTTCACGATTGTAATAACAGATTACTTCATCAGGCAAATTCGACTCTATACATTCGTATACCTTTTGTTCGCCAGCATATGTTTCATCTTTTATATCCATCATCTTTGCCATAACTTCGTTCTCCCTCTGATAATGATTGTATTAATTTATAAAAAAATTCGCCCGTACAATCAACAATACTTTTTATAAAAATCTTCTACAATAAAATAAAACTTTTTGGGGTTCTTTTCTAATAGCTCATAAGCTTCATAAAAAATTTTACCAACATTTGATAATCCTTCCGTAGCATTAGTCGCAATATAATGAATACATCTAATTTGCATTGAAAGTCCATCAACATTTCTTAATTTATCATCCACAGTCAATCCTTTTTCTTTTGCTCTTCTATTCAAAAGGATAGATATTTGTTCAAGAGTGCTTTTTTTAATATCATTTTTCGCCCAGACTTTATATAGACATCGCACAATATAATTGCTTCGTCTAACTCCCATTTTACTTTAATCATTTTTTTCCTCACTTAGCTTCTTAATATATTTGCCACTTCTTATCCTTGCATCAGCTGGTTTCTTAGCATCACTCGGCACTGCCCATGCAAAGCCAATTCTCACAGCTCCTTGAATTCTATTTTCCGAACACAACACTTGAACTCTCCTTCTTGATACACCCCATTTTTCTGCTGTTTGACTTATAGATAAATATTCCATTTTCGCCTCCGTCGTATAAACCCAACTATTCCATTATATAAAACATATTATAGTCCCAAATGCGAATAAAATCAATATCTCAAATACCACAAATCCACAAACTGGCAAGCAGTGTAAACCACTATTGGTTTACTATTTTTTCGATGTTCCGTTCCACTTCCATCTTCAAAAATCGCTTGTTGGGGAATGCCCCAATCCCCTTGAAACACCAACTTACAGTTGATGGCTACGCATTCGTTCCGAACGCTAATTTATTTTCTTCAAAAAAATTTGGCAAGGCTCACACTTGTGAACCCTGCCAGTTTATCGAGCTGCTTCTTTCTCTCTTTCATCGTTTTTAACTTCATCGTATAAGAAGCGTTCTACATTTTTACGAGCTTTCATTAGCTCCTGCATTTCATTTTTCAACTGATGGTACTCTGAGTACATCTGTTTTTTCTCACTCATCAGCTCATGGTACATCACATTCAATTCCTTAACCGTTGGAATTTTCTCAAGTCCACACTCATTGAACGCTTGCTTTGCTGCCTTATGCAGAGTGATTGCTTGACGGTTCTGTTCAAAGTATTTCTTACTATATCCGGATTTACGATACTGTATATAAATATCTCTAGTATCAGCATAGTTAAAGATTTGTTTTTTCAACGCAAGCATTTCTGCCATCTTTGCTTCTTTTTCTTTAATACCAGCTGATAGGGCATTGAATTTATCTGTAGCTTCTTCTTCCATAACTTTCAAATCTTCAATCGTTTCTATCTTATGATCTCTTAAAAAAAGCAAGGTCTTTGACATGGACTTTAGATTAAAATTCGTTGCCCATCTTTCATAGGCAGCACCTTTGTTAATAATTTTTTCTTGAATATCAATGAGTAGATTTAGTTTTTGCGGCTTATTCAATTCTGCTTTTTTATCTTTTTTAAGAATTGCAGCAACAATGTCTTCTTCAGTATAACCATCTCCTAAAGAACGAAATCTGATAAACCTTTTTTGCCCTTTACCTCTGACTGCTGTATATTTTCCTCGCTTAATCTCATAACCTAATTACTCCATCAGCAACAGAAAAGCTTCAAAGTCTTTTGGCTTTTTCTTAAGACAATCATCAATCGCAACGCAGATTGCAGTTCTAAAGGAATTCTTTTTGGGATATTCTGTTCGCTTCTGTCTTTCTCTATAAGGCTTCTTTTCAATAACCGATAATTCATTCTCCAAGCAGATCATATCGCTTAGTCTTTGAATAGCCAAACCGGAAAACCAAAAGTTATTGAATTTCTTGTTGGCTTCAAGATTCGTAGAATTGAAAATTACATGATTATGGATATGAGCTTTGTCTGTATGAGTATCAACGATAAATGCGTGCTTGCCTTTGGTAAATCTCATTCCTAATTCATAACCGATTCGATTCGCTTCTTCCGGTGTAATTTCACCCGGTTTAAAAGATTGTCTTATCACATAAGCAATGACATCGTTCTTTTGTTGTCTGCCAATTTTATGCTGATACTCACGCTTAGTAAGAAGAAATTCTTCGTGAACTGTTTTAGGATCACACTCATAAGAACTGACATAATTTCCATCTTCAGTCTTTTCCGGATTCTGTGCATACTCAATTCTATCTAGTAAAGTTTTTGCTAAAGTTTTTCCTTTGTTGATATGCAACGCAATCAATTTTGTAGCCGCCAAGTTACCACCTCCATCTTTTTTACGCAAAAGAAAAAGCTGAACCATACTCGGAACAGCCTGTCTTACATGTTTCCCATTTCAATATTTTAAGCTTTTACAAAACTTTTCAATCTGTCATTTATATTTTCCAATGTCACGATTATCCATGAAGCACAGAACAATGCAAGTACGCAGGTAAGTAGTAAAATCACAAGAATCAAAAGTTGGTTCCATGCATTTTAGAAAATCGTATAGATTGAGCAGCCTATCAAAAACAACATAAACGGTCCCAACACATACGATGAAATATTCACTAACAGTTTCATAACAAGCATGAACACAACAACTGGAACTATCAATACTACAGCTACTATTTTAAGCAAGAACTTCAATAACATCATCGCTCAATCCCTCCGTTTCTTATCTTAATCTCATTCTAAATGAATATGTAAAGGTCTGCAACGATGTCAAATATTTTATGTACCGATACAGCCATTTCTGACTGTATCCGCTTTTTAGATTGTCGATAATCTCGCCATAATTTCTTTTGCTACATTCCAGATTTCTTCAAATCGGTTCTGCAAGTCCTTAATATCCTCAGCATAGATGTTGCCTGTTTCATTGGCTCTTTTCGCATACTGATTCAAGTTATTGCTACATCTTCTGAGCAATGAAACCATTTCCTTTACATCTTGTAGATCAAGCTTTACGCAGTATCCGTCAAGTGTCATCTTTCTGACATAAGCATTAAGACAACTGATTTCAAGTTCCTTCATTTTCAATCGGATACGCTCCATCTCGCTCTCCGATACCAACACATTCATCTGCTTATCTCTTTTTTCAATCATAGGGACACCTCATCATCTGAACGGTTTCTATCTGGAACAATGGTACTGGAATGTTTCTTCAGTTCTGCAATCACTGATGGCTTTTCTTCACCGATTTCTTCAGATGGATGATTGTCGTCCATGTTCAGTGCTGCATCAAGCTCTGCCAACCTTGCACTCTTTTGACTCAGTTCTGCTTCCTGTGGGAATGGTTTTCCGACTTCAAGTTTTGCAGCTTCTTCTTGATGATGAAGATTATCAAGCTGTGTCCTTGCTTTTTCCAAGCGGTTGGAAATTCCTGCAAGAGCATTGTCCATTCTGGTGATGTTACCTCTAGCGTCTGTGCCAAGAGAAAACCTATGGCTCATCTTTCCTTTCAGTGTAAGCTCATATTCCTGTTTAAAAGAATCAAAGGAAAGCTCCATTTTAAATCCACGATACTCACCAATCATCATCGCTTCGTTGCCTTTGTAGTTCTTGCAAGTAGCAAGAATAGCTTCTCCAGCCATTTCTTTATCACTAAAGTTCTTTGTACCTATCTTCATGCCGACAAAATCTTCTTTCGGTATTGGATTGCTTTCTACAGTTTCAATATCCTTTTCAAAACCTTTAATAAAACCTTTGAACTTTTCAATCTCTGCCGGATAATAAGTCAAAAGCTGATCTTCAAGACGGTACTGTTTGCTTTGGTGGTCTGCTTTCAGCACTTTCAGTCTTGCTACTTCAATATCGAGATCCATCTTTTCTTTTATCATGGGATTGCCAGCACATAAAGCTTTGATTTCGGCATAGGACAACGCCTGCTCATCAACATCACCGCAAGACCTTACTGGAGATTTGCTCGTCATAATCTGCGAGATAAACTTCTGCTTGTTTTCAAGCGTCTGATAAAGATAAGCGTCAAATGTTCCTTCCGTTACATACTGGAACACATGGACTTTTTTATTCTGATTGCCTTGGCGAATAATTCGACCGTTTCTTTGTGTCATATCCGATGGTCGCCAACCAACATCTAAGTGATGAACCGCAACAAGTTTGTCTTGCACATTGGTTCCTGCTCCCATTTTTTGCGTACTACCAAGCAGAACTCTTACTTGACCGCTTCTCACTTTAGAAAACAGTTCTTTTTTCTTTGCTTCTGAATCAGCGTCATGGATAAATGCAACTTCATCTGCTGGTACGCCACGCTCAACAAGCTTATTCTTAATATCATCATATACATTAAATGTTCCGTCGTTCTTCGGTGTCGATAAATCACAGAACAACAACTGCGTCAGCTTATCCTCCTTTCCATCTTGCCAAATATCAAATACCTTATTAACACAGGCGTTGAGCTTGCTGCTTGGATCATCTGGGAGCAATGGATTCATCAATCTTTGGTCAAGACCGATTTTTCTTCCATCTGAAGTTATCTTCAGCATATTGTCAACTGATGAATCGACCGTACCACCATGCACAAGTGCAGCTCTCTCTGATAGTGATGATACCATCTCTTTTTGAATATCCGATGGCTTTACGACTACCGTTTCAAATTCTGCTTCCGGAACTGGTAAGTTAAGCTGATCACTTGTCTTAATGTCTGCTACCTCTTTGAACATATTCATCAGCTCCGGCAGATTGAAGAATTTAGAAAACCTTGTTCTTGCTCGGTAACCCGTTCCTTCTGGAGCAAGTTCTATTGCTGTGGCTGTTTCTCCAAATGTCGAAGCCCAGCAATCAAAATGAGTCAAATTCTTCTGCTGAAGTGTTCCGTACTGCAAATATCTCATAACCGTATAAAGCTCTGTCATTGAGTTGCTGACAGGAGTTCCCGTTGCAAAAATTACACCTTTTCCGTCTGTAAGTTCGTCCATATATCGGCACTTCATAAACATATCCGATGACTTCTGAGCTTCCGATGTTGATAAGCCGGCTACATTTCTCATTTTTGTATAGAGAAACAAATTCTTAAAGCTATGGCTTTCATCAACGAACAAACGGTCAACACCGAGCTGTTCAAAAGTAATGACATCATCTTTCTTGTCATTTGCAAGCAGCTTATCCAATCTTGTCTGCAACGACTTTCTTGTCTTTTCCATCTGCTTGATAGAAAAGTTTTCGCCTCTTTGGTATTTCATCTCTGTTAAGGCATTTTCGATTTCTTCAATCTGCTCCCTTAATAACTTTTCTTGTCTTTCTGCTGAGATTGGTATTTTCTCAAACTGCGAATGACCGATAATCACAGCATCATAATCACCGGTAGCGATCCTTGCACAGAACTTCTTTCGATTGGCTGTTTCAAAATCTTTCTTACTTGCTACAAGCAGCTTGGCACTTGGATAAAGCCTTAAAAACTCATTTGCCCGTTGAAGCGTCAAATGGTTTGGTACAACAAAGAGTGATTTCTGGCACAATCCTAATCTCTTTGCTTCCATAGCAGAAGCAGCCATCTCAAAAGTCTTTCCAGCTCCCACTTCGTGAGCAAGAAGTGTATTGCCTCCATACAGAACATGAGCAATCGCATTTTTCTGATGTTCCCTCAGCTTGATATCTGGATTCATACCACCAAAGCGAATATGGGAACCGTCAAATTCACGAGGACGAGTAGAATTGAACATCTCGTTATACTTCGCAACAAGTTCCTGTCTTCTTTTTGGATCTTTCCATATCCAATCTTGAAAAGCGTCCTTGATTGCCTGCTGCTTCTGTTGGGCAAGTGTCGTTTCCTTTTTATTCAACACTCGTTTCTGCTTTCCGTCCGGATCTTCAATGGTGTCATAAATACGCACATCTTTCAGATTCAAAGAGTCCTCTAAAATACGGTAGGCATTGGCTCTGTCCGTACCATAGGTTACATACGCATTGACATCATGTCTGCCGGGTACGGATTTTCCCGTAATTTGCCATTCGGCTGTTAGCGGAGCGTATTTTACTTCAATGCTTCTTCTCATATAGAATGGCGTTTCAAAAGTTTCTTCCATGAACTGCTGGATATAATCTTTGTCGATCCATGTTGCATCGATCCTTACATCAATCTCAGAAGCGTCCAAATCTTTCGGCTGTGCTTTTACCAGTGCCTCTACATTAGAAACATATCTGTTATCATTTTGTGCTGCCAGACGGGCAATTTTAAGCTTCTCACGCACATTGCCGGACAAATACTCATCAGCAGTCTGCCACCCTTCAAAATCCTTATCTGAAGCCAATGGATTTTTGAAAATGATACCGTTTAGCTCACTGATAATGTTCTCAAATTCATCTGGCGTACCTACAAGCTCAGCCATATACGGAAGATCTACCATACCTCGTTCTCCGATAGATATTGCCAACGCTTCAATCGGTGTATCTACGCTTGTGATGTTAACTTCCGGTCGGATTGTTCTTTTGGTAAACATATCCGCCTTGCTTTCAAGATTTCCGTTTTCATCAATGTTCTCAAGGGAACATAACAGGTAGTAGGAAGAATCATCAGCAAACGCCATCGAGTTGGCTCTTGAATTAAGCAATCCATACTTAGATGAAAATTCATCATAAGCGGTATCCAGCTCTTTCTGTTTTACTTTGATTTCCTCGTCAGAATAATCATTCAGCTGATAGTCAATCAGCTCATTGACGATTTTTCTCAGCTCAACCATGCCTTTGATTCTGCCTTTAGCTGTATCATTGAAATCACAGAGCCTCATCACCGAGTTTTCTCTGAAATAGATTTCATCATCAACCACAGCATAAGAGAAGTTCTTTACATCTGGTGTCGCCGGAATGGTTTCCGCTGCTCCCACAAGCGGTTGTTCCGATACCTCTGCTTCAACATAGCTTCCGCTAATATTCCTGATTGCATTATTTAAAAGCTCCGATAGTTCTTCGCCCTCAATCGGTGCAACCGTACATTCTTCCTTACCGTACTGCGTTGACTGACTTTCAAGCCTTCCAAGCACCATCTGAGGATTTTCGACAAAGTAGCTATTGATAGCAAAGCCAGCTTCACTCTGTCCTAAATGCACCCAATGCGGTTCAATGTCAATCGGGTGATCCCGTTTCTGCAAGAAGATAATATCGGACACAACATCAGTACCGGCATTAGCTTTAAATGCATTGTTAGGAAGTCTGACAGCACCAAGAAGCTCTGCTCTTTGAGCAAGATATTTTCTGACATCTGGACTTTGCTGATCCATCGTATAGCGACTTGTAATAAAAGCAACGATACCGTCCGGTCTTACTTGATCCAGTGCCTTGGATAGCGATAGGTAATCCTTTGAAGTTATCTTCGGATTTTCCCCCGCTTCACACCGTGCGTGCGACTTTCACCGCACACGGCGTTCCACCGTTTATGATTCGGTATTAACTAAAGTAAACTTACAATTTTCGAGCAGTAAAGAAACTCATTTTAATATTAGATGGCTTGCATATTTGCCAGTTGGCGTAGCTTGTTCAGCTTCGTCTTCTGTTTGTAGGTGAGCTGTAGTTGTGAGAGGTAATCCTTAATTGTTTCTTCTTTTGTTGCGTGTAGCAATCGGTGTATATCCTTGTGTAAAATAATCAAGTTTTCGTATCTGTCGTTTCCACCTTGACTGACAGGCTTTTTGTGGTGACAATGAATTTCGTGTAATTCCAGTATTTTCCCTGTAATTGCACATTTTCCGTACTGTGCCACATAGAGAGAAATTCGGTTATCCATATACTCAACACTTCGACCTACTTCCTTTGTTCTCATAAGGAGAAGCATTGTTCTGGTAGCTATGCCAAGATTTTTATGAATTTCTCGTCTGCCCTCTGGCGTGTATTTGCATACCGATTTTTTCTTCCACATTGGATTTTTGTGCTTAACATAAGCAACGGGTATCAAAGGTTTGCCACTATAGAATCGGATTTGTATGCTTTTTCCGTATTTCTTTTCAATGAACGAAAATCCTTTGTAATCTCCTTTTGCGGAAAGTGCCTTTCGCTTTAATTGGCTTAGTTTCACAACATCAACTTCTCGCCCCATATCTGCGAAATCCAAACTCACACAGGTTGCAATCTGAAAATAGTTATGCATACCCATAATCATAGAATTGTATTCGTTGATAAGAGTAGCTCGTTCCTCATCGTTTTTGGGATGTGCTATCTTTTTGATTTGACCTTTCAGTTTGTCCGTTTCTCGGCGCTTTGCTTTGTCGCATATATGCGATTTGACAACATAGGACGCCCCTTTTTTCATAAGAGTGAGCTTAAACCCAAGAAATTCCGAATAGCCTTTTTTCAGATTGACGATTTTAGACTTTTCTTCGCTGATTTCCAGCTTCAATCGCTCCTGAAGCCACGCCTTCGTTGCATGATATGCTCTGTCGGCATCTTTTCGGGTAGCGCAAAATATTTTAAAATCGTCAGCGTATCTTACCATGTGCATCTCTTTTAATCCCGATTTACGAAATGCGTCATAAGCTCGCCCTCTGTGGATTGCTCCTGTTTTCGTGATATGGTCACGAACATTATGGGTAGGTTGTTTCTCCCACTGGCTTACTATCCACCAGTCCAGTTCATTAAGAACAATGTTAGACAGTAGAGGCGATAGGATTCCGCCCTGCGGCGTTCCTTTCTGGGGGTAAATTGTGTCGCCGTTTGGCAAAACAATCGGAGCTTTTAGCATCTCCTTAATCACACATAGCAACTTTTTGTCCTGTATTCCTATGTTCCACATCAGCTTTATCAGCTTGCTGTGGTTGACATTATCGAAGAATCCTTTAATATCAATGTCCACAACAAAGTGCAGATGGGATTTTTGCATAAGCGCATATGCTTGTGCAATAGCGTGCTCTGCTGACCTGTTCGGTCGAAACCCATTGCTTCTGTCGCTGAATTTAGCTTCACAGATAGGGTCAAGGATTTGTAAAATACATTGTTGGACTATCCTATCCCATATCGCAGGGATACCGAGCGGTCTTAACTTTCCGTTCGGTTTTGGAATTTCAACTCTTCTTACTGCTTTGGGTTTATACCATTGGAGTTTCTTTCTCACAATTTCAACAAACTTTGTTTCGGGAATCTTTTCAATATCCTTAATCGTTAGCCTGTCTATTCCGCTTGTATTGCTTCCAGAATTGCGTTTTATGTTTCGATAAGCAAGGCGAATGTTTTCTTCGCTCTCAATGAGTGGCATGAGATTATTGAAAATCTTCCCACGCCCGCTATCTGCGTACAATGTGTCAAGCGTATTTTGCAAGTCATAATACTCCAAATGGCGTATTTTTGAGTTCTTTTTCTGCTTCGTAGTTGTCACAGGCATCTCCTCCTTTCGGATTTGATTTTCTTTGTCATACTCGAAGCTGTGAATGTTTACTTTGTTATTATTTGAAAATCATAAACGGCTAATGGCTGTTCCTCCGTTCCCATTACAGGAACATCAACGGTCGTGCCATCGCTCTCGCAGAAAACTCACGCAGTTATGATTTCCTGCGCTTACTAACCTTTGGTTAGCTTTTCTACTTTCCTCGTTCCAACAATTCTATCTATGCATATACCCGTAGGTGTCCTCTCTGAGCCTGTATGCTTGATACCGCCTGTAACGGCATAGGGAATTTCATATCTTCGATTTTTACTTTACCCCACATACTATCCCTCTGGATAACTGCACATTTCTATACAGCCTACTTATAGACCCTTACATTCGAGGATTCGTCAGACTTTTTACAGTCATTCTCACCATAGATATTTTGTAGACCTCCGGCATATAGGCTACACCATCCACCTCTGGACAGCTTTCGTTACAGTTGTTTTCACAACTGTAAGACGGTAACTCTCTGCCGACTTCACCGAGCTTCTGAACATCTGCCTTTTGAGCAGAGCCAGTCGGAGTATCAAGGTTAGCGTTTCTGGGCGTTACCCCATCATTCCACCAATCGAATTGTTAGTTTGCAAATATACTGTTTCACCTCGCTTTCCAATTTGCACCTAAGCTTTTCACTTAGGAACGAGTCGCACCGAAGAAATAGTTGTGAATTGAAAAGCCTAGCTTGTCGTATGGTTTGTCGCTGACCTTGTAATTTCCGAAAGGCACATTACCGATAGATATATCGTAGAAATCTCTTCGATCTGTTTTTTCAAATCCGCTTATTTTAATATCAGCGTTTGGATAAAGTTTCTGAGCAATGCGACCAGAGATAGAATCAAGCTCAACTCCGTAATATTGCTTCCTCTCATGGATTCCGGAAGAAGTCCAAAGAAGTTACCAATACCCATAGATGGTTCTAAGATATTCCCCGTCTTAAATCCCAACTGCGACAACGCTTCATACATCGACTTAATGACTACCGGACTTGTATAATGGGCATTCAGCGTAGAAGCTCGTGCCATCTCATACTCCTTTTCCGGTAACAAATTCTTCAGTTCTTGAAATTCGTTTGACCAGTTTGGCTTATTGCTGTCAAAAGCGTCTGCAAGACCACCCCAGCCAACATAGTTCGACAAAATTTCCTGTTCTTCAAAAGTCGCATTCCGATTTTCTTTTTCCAAGACATAAAGCAGTTTTATTGCTTCAATGTTCCTTGCAAACTTCTGTTTCGGACCGCCTTCACCTAAATGCTCATTGCTGATGATGTAGTTGACTGCCGGTATCTCAACACTTTCTTCTTTGATTTCTTTATTCTTAGTATCAAGCTCCACCAAGCGTTCAAAATTAGCTTTGCTTTCCACTCGAAAGATTGGATAAAGCAGGGACGGATCAAGAAGCTGAACTTCATGATCTCTGATTTCCGTAATTTCAAACTCCGTACCTTCAAGATATACTCTTTGACCGACATCAAAAGGATAGTCCTCTACTTCTTCATCAGCAATATCTTCCAAAACTTCATCAAATTCTACTGTTGATTCTTCAATCGGTTCAATTTCAATCTTTTCAGCTTCTTTTGATTTTCTTTCTTCAAGTTCCTCTGCTGTCAGATAACGATTTTTTCTTATCATCTCGCTGATACGGTTTGCTACCTGCGTCCAGTTCAGATTGACTGTTTCACAGTTTTCTTTTTTATAGACGATTCCTTTGGCACTATGATCCTGTCCGCTATGAGTCGCACCGGATAAAGCGTGGGAATGACCACCCGTACCAAACTCGTTTTTCAAAAAGTCAGCCTTGCTTTTCGTATCGTAGCTTTCCGTAAAAAAGTCATAGATTCTTCCTTTTCCACCGGAAATACCACTTCCTCTGGCAAGATCTGCATTGATTTCATCGTCCGTAATAAATGTTTTTCTTTCAGGAAAATCAAACATTTCCGTTTCATAGTTCCTTCTGTCAAGAAAAAGCTCTTTGATTGATTTCTGCAATTCATATACCCGATGATAACGGAAACGAAGAATACTACGGTCTGCTTCATACTTCCGAATAAAATCTTCATATTCAGCAGCCAGTTGATTGCAGAAGTCAGTATCGTTCAGTCTTTCAGCAAGCTCCTTGGTTTCATTTGGGAATCCAATGCCTCTGATTTCCGAAAGGATCGGCAGCAGATGAAGTTCCTTGCTTTCATCGCTGAAATCACGCACAAGATACCACAGTTTCTGTGCAATCTGTGTTTTTTCAAAGTTCGCTGCTTCAACAAGCTCCACATTGGTTGCGAACTGTCCGTTTTCAAGCAGCTCTCCGATACGCTCTGCCACATCGTTCCACGAGATGATATTCGCATTAGAATATCTTGCTGTATTTCCCTTAGCCAAGTGAATACCATCTTCTCCATACCAAGCAGAAACCGCACCTCTACTTGTTTTAAGACCGTATCCGCCATGATAGATTGTTTTCAAGCTTTCAGCGATTTCATCGGCTGATTTCTGCTTCATAAATTCTGTTGCAACCATCATTCTGGCATTATCGGTATTGCTTCCATGAATCAGAATGGTATCAATATCTTCTTGGGCAAAAGAAAAAGCGAAGGTCGTATTGGTTTCTACGCTCTCCGCTTCATCTATCCATCTAATCTGTTCCTGCTCGCTAAGGAACAGGTCTAAAGTTAATTGTTGATTAGCTCCGTCATAATCATTTCTTCGGCTTGTGCCTTTAATGCGTTCATGTGCTGCACCCAAGAGATCTGATTTTCTTTCTTGCTCGGTGCCGGATTCCTCTCTAGCAACTGGCTCATCAGCACTTCCATTCTCTTGTTCGCTGTTTCGTCCACTTCCCAAAGGTGCGGAAACAGTGTTTCCGTCAAGATCATGTCGTTGTAAGTCATTGGTCTGTTCTCCTTGAGGAACACTCTCCTCATTCTTGCTTACTTCCCTAATGGCTTCGCTTCTGTGTTCTGTAACTGAATTTCCGGAATCAAATATTCCCCAATCTGGCTGTAGTTCATCTGTGTCGTCATATCGTTCGCTCCTTTCGACCTCTTTTTGTTGTTCATATGCAATCACTGTTTTCTCGATTTCATGAAATATCTCTGTGCTGATTGTGCTGACCGCTGTACCTAAAGCATTGACGCTTTTCCTTGTGTTAAATTCAAAGATGTTTCTGAAATTTTCCTCATCGAAGTAGGCTTCCGCATTATCCGTCAATCTTGAATAAAGGCTGTAGGTAACGCTTGTTGCTACTGCTCTTGTAAAGGCTACTTCTAGGTTAAGTTCATCATAACCTTCTAAGAAAGATTCCGCAACGATGTCAGCCATCTCGTTTCTTCTGTCGTTGAAATATTCTTCCGCAACATTTTGAAGCTGCATTTCCATGTTCCATTTTTTTTAGCTCCAAAGGCTTTCTCCATAGCTTCTTGAATCGGAATACGATGACTATCATCAAATTTCCACAGTTTTTCAAGCTCACGAGAATTTCTTCGACTTCCGGTATCCGAAACATTAAATACATATCTAAGATAAGGTTTTTCGCTATCCGTAACGAATAGGGCGATTCCTTTTGATCCTCGCTTCACATATCGGTACTTTTCTTCTTTCCACTGATCAAATTCCATACATAGCGTCGCACTCGGTCGCTGAGCATGGATCATCACTCGATCTGGATAGCTAAAATCATAGTTCTTTCCCATCGTCTTAAGAAACGAAGTCCATGATTCCACACTGCTTGAAATTTCCTTGATCGTACTTGCAGCCATGGCGGCATAGTATTTTTCTTTTTGATTCATCTGCTAACCTCCCGTCCTTAAAAATCCGGATAAAAGCACAGACTGTCAAATTCCTTATCGCTCATCTTGTTCAGCTTCAAAAGTAGCGATTCACTCATTTTTTTTAGCTCTGTTTCATCATTGTCAAGCTGTGCTTTCATCTGTTCTAGTGTTTCAATCAAATCTTTTCTTGTTCCTGTTTGATAAATCAGTATCAGCATTTTTTCATCATGCGTAAATTCCATCATTCCAGCTCTCTTTCCAAATGTGCTTTGGAAGGCTTTTTGATTTCTCCTATGACTGACGGTTCTTTCAGTTTTTCTAAAACCGATGGTTTCTCCAGACTATCCATGCCTTTTCCGTTGTTGATGACACCGTCAATCATTCCATAATCATCTTCCATCGACATTTCTGCATTTTTCAAATAGTTCTCAGGCTTCATAAAGTCCGGTAATTCCTTAAAACCAATCGTATCAACATAATGGCAAGATACCATATCATTGGCTTTCAATGCCACGATGTCGCTGACCGATAAACTGTGTCCTCGAAAATCCTCTGGGTGATAGAGATTGAATTTTTCATATAAACTTTCAAGCAGAACACTCTGCGGTTCAGCCGATTCCATCGGTGCAACATAAACAATTTCATAATGATCAATCTGTGGTGTCTTTCCTAAATGGTTCAACTCCGTCATCGAAGCAAATCGCTCCATTGCTGTTTCTTCCGTTCTTTTCAGCTGCATAATGGCATAGCAATCATTGGTTGATTCGATAAATGCTTCTAACTTTTTTTCATGGCTGACTCCGTTAATTTCGTCCCATTTTTCTATCTTCATCGTAATTACCTCTATTTCTCCTCATCAAAGAACAGCTCTGATGACTGTTTATTTTCTAAAATGGATTTTTTATGGCTGTTAAGCTTCTCAAGCACCGAAGAAATCTGTTTGGTTTCTACCTGTTCCACTTTTTCAAGCAGATCGTCGTAGTCAATTGCTACCAAGTCTTTTTTGCCAAGCTTAAAATCGTCCAAGATTTCTTTTCTGGCTTCTTTCATAGAAAGCTCCGGATCATCAAGCTGACCGCCATCAATCTCATTGAAATTCTTGTCATAAAGGGTGTAGTCATACCCATCTTCAGAAGTCTGCAATGCAAGATAATGGTTCTGACCAACTTTCCATGCTGACTGTTCGTCCATAATCTCATCTTCCGGATAATACTTTGCTCCGACACGCTCCATCATCTCAGCAAACTGGCAGATGTGAAAAAGCTCGCTCCCAATCTTGGTGTGATAATCATCAATATATTTACAAGTTTTGATAACCGGCTCTTTGGAAAATTCAATCTGAATTGTTTCTCCATCCGGTATACGAAACAAATCGTCATATTTGCTGTTGATAAATCGAATTTCTTTACTCATAGCTTACCTTCTTCCTTTCTGCTCAAAGGACAGCGAAAACTTTGCTCTGCCATCAGCTTCCGTACTCAGCAGAACATCGGCATTGTAGCTTTTGCCTGTTTTCTTGGACTTGCAGTCCTTGAGCCTTGCTTTTCCATCACGAAGCAGCTGATCCACAATATGAGGATTGATTTTCTTACCGATATAGGTAAAGAACGCATTGTCTTTCCATAACACAAACCGGCACTGCTTGTTGTCACAGAACCAGCCTTTCTGATGCTCGATTACTTCACTGCCACAATGTGGGCAACGATCTACTACATGATTTTTATTTGGCATAATAACATCTGCTCCTTTCGCAACTTCGTATGTCCCTACTAAATCTCTTACCAATGTCTGAATATCTTCCATAAAAGCTTCTCCCTCCGTTTCTCCTTTTTCAATTCCGATAAGTTTTTCTTCCCACTCCGCTGTCATAGTTGGAGATTGGATTTGCTCCGGCATAACCGTTATAAGAGCAATTCCAACATCAGTAGGAATGAGATTCTTTGTCTTTTTATCGCCAACTCGTTTGATATATCCTTTTTGCACCAGTTTTTCGATAATGCCGGCTCTTGTCGCAGGCGTTCCGATTCCTTTTCGTTCTGCTTCTTTTGGCATTTCATCAGCACTGGCATTCTCCATAGCTGACAGCAAGGTGTCCTCTGTAAAATGTTTCGGTGGCAATGTCTTTCCTTCTTTGACTTCTGCCTTTTGGATATTCAAAACATCTCCATTACTAAGCTTTGGAATCTGATTCTTCTCTTTCTCTTCATTTGGAGTCAGTGCTTTCCAGCCTTTACTTAAAACTGTTTTTCCTTTTGTTTTAAAAGACATACCACAACATGCCAGTTCCACTGTCGTTTCTTCAAAGATATAAGGCTTAGCGACAGATACCAATAATCTCTGGCAAATCAGTTTCAAGATAGATAACTCGCCACTTGGTAGCTCCGATACGCTGATACCGGAAATCTCTTTTGTAGGAAGAATGGCATGATGGTCTGTTACTTTCTTACTATTGATAATCTGCCTCGTTTCATATTCGAGAAGCTCTTTATTGATGAACTTTTGTGTCTTTTCCAACAGCTCATACAAGCTGTTTTCCATATCCTCAGTAATAAATTTACTGTCAGTACGGGGATAAGTGATCAGTTTCTTCTCATATAGGCTTTGAGCATAATCAAGCGTCTGTTTTGCTGTATATCCAAGCAGTCTGTTGGAATCTCTTTGCAAACTTGTAAGATCATATAAAGCAGGTGCTTTTTCTGATTTTTCCTTAGTCTGTACCTTGATGACATCTATCGTTTCCTTTGCTTCACATTTCTTTCTGTCTGCTTCAGATTCTTCTTTTGATTGATAACGCTCACTGCTTGCAGTAAATCCATCACAATCAACTTCTACCGTATAAAAGCTTTCTTCCTTAAAAGCAGAAATAGCCGCTTCTCTTTGTACTGTCATCGCAAGCGTCGGTGTCATCACTCGTCCAACGCTTAAAGACTGCTTATACAGGCAAGAAAAAAGTCGAGTAGCATTGATACCAACTAACCAGTCGGCTCGCTCTCGACATAAAGCAGCTTCATACAGCCTGTCATAAGCTGAAGAAGGTTTTAAGTTTTCAAATTCGTCTTTGATTGCACTATCTTCTATTGAAGAAATCCAAAGTCTTTCAAATGGCTTGGTACAGTGGCACTGATTATAGACAAGTTGGAAAATCAGCTCTCCCTCACGCCCAGCGTCCGTTGCACAGACAAGGCGATCAACATCTTCTCGCTTCATCAGATTCTTCAATACTGTAAACTGTTTTCTTGTTGCAGAAGATACTTCATATTTCCACTTGCTTGGCATGATAGGCAAATCATCATAAGTCCATTTTTTGTACTTTTCATCATAGATTTCCGGTTCAGCTAATTCCACCAGATGACCAATACACCAACTGACAATATATCCATTGCCCTCAAGGTATCCGTCTTTTCTTCTTGTAGCACCGATTACTTTGGCGATACTCTGAGCAACAGATGGTTTTTCCTCTAATACTAATTTCATTTTCATCGACTCCTTTCATTTTTAGGGGAAAATAAAAAGCAGCCTCATACTGCAATTAGTATAAGACTGCTATGTAATGCATTTTACCAACTTATTTTAATCTTCTTCTGAATAGTCGCAATTAGAACATTCCCAACGATCATATCCATCAAAGTGTAAGCACCCACCACATTCAGGACATGGACGGATTTCTTCGTCATCTTCTTCTAATTCTCCAGAACAATACGGACAATGAGCATACTCTGATTCATCATATACCTTGTCGCAAAATGGACACATCTGCATAATCTTCACCTCCTCTTTTATGCTACTAAACATTCTTTTTTATATGATTCAACCCATGTTTGACCATCTTTTAAAGCAAAGCCATTTTCTAAAGCCGTTTCTATTTTATTAGGTGAAGCACTCCAACCCTCGTGCAAATTTCTAATATGGGGACTAACTTCAATATCATCAGCAAAAGAATCACTAATCAAATCGTCTTTAATAATTATATTTAGTGAGTTATCTGACGAATCCGATAAAAAATGTTTTAAATTCATTTTTCTATCGAATGTTTCTTTATTTTTTATGCCTAATATAATCGCAATAACTGCTCCTGTAGATAAACCTGCAAATATCAATTCTTTTTTATGTTCTTTAATCCACTGAACACACTTTCTTTTTTCTTCCATAATTGTCCTCCTCGTAATAATTGCGTTTTATTAAGGTTTACAATTACATTTTACTAAAGTTAGTATTCAATGTCGTTCACAATCTGTGAACTAATCCAGCTTACCTAGATTTAATTTCAAATAATTTATTGCATAAGGATTTTCAACCAATGCAAACGAGCTTAAAAATTCAACTCCGATTCTTTTGTTAATTTCAGCTCCTAAATCATTATCCACTAAAGAAAATATATATCTTAAAGCCAAATAATAATCTGCCAACTCGAACCAATTTTCATTTTTCTTTAATACAGGTAACAGTTCATCTAAAATTTCTTGTACTTCTTCACTATCAAAAAATGCTTCTTCCAATTCAATAAAATCAGCATTTGAATTTTCTAAAGTTTCTCGAATTTGCCTATCATTTTCACTAAGCCTTACTAAAACCGAAGGTTTATTTTTGAAAAACTTAGGAACCTGCATAATCAAAGCAAAGAAATAAAATATTCCTAATATATTTCCTGCTGATTCAACTTTTGAATTTGTTTCGTTTAATGCTTCATAGTATTCGTCTACACAATCAGATAACTTATCTACATTATCAAGATTAAGTCTTTTTAGTTGGTTAAATACCTCATTATGCAAATCAAAAGCCTTTTTAAAATGATTGTTTTTCAAAGCAACCTCTGAAGAAATAACTGGAAAAACTATATCTATATGCACCCATATAATATTCGGATCTACAGAAATATTACCCAATCCAGATAAATCGCTATAAAGAAGTTCCTCTACTGATACCATATAATATTTTGCAATAGAAGCTATTACTTCTTTGCTAGGTTCTCTTTTACCATTCTCATAATATGAAATAGCATTTTTCTCAACACCGATTGCATATCCTAGTTTTTCTTGAGACTCACCATGAGCGTTTCTTAAAGCTTTTATATTTCTTCCTAGTCTTTGTGTTTCATTCATAGAATTAAACACCTCCAATTGTCATAAGTTATTTTTTCCAGTAATAAGCTTTTATTATTTTAACACATCTAAGCATTGCATTCTATATCCAGATATGTATCGGCAGCCTTCACGACTGCCTTTTTATTATGCTTTTTCCTCTGATTCTACATCTTCTTCGTCAATTTCAAAGTAATCAAGCTCATCATCTTCTTCGTCCAGTTCATCATCACTGTAATCAGCGTCTGGATCTGGTTTGGTTTCTTCTGCTTTCTTCTTTTCTTTCAGCTTCATAAAAGCGAAGATACCTCCACCAATGATTACAATCACAAGCACTACGATTGGAAGCAAGTTCATCGGTTTCTCTGATTCATGTTCTTCTATAACCTCAACTTTTTCTTCTGGCTTTGGTTCTTCTACTTTTGGTTCTTCTTTCTGATTCAGCTCTGCTTGAAGCTTTTCTGCGTCCTCTTTTTCCATCAACGACATCAAATCCACTTCATCAACTTGCTTCAAGAAATGAACGGTACTGTTTCCTTTGTCATCTCGGTCAATAATCAAATAGAAATAGTTACCGTTTTCGATACCAAAGTTACAAACTGCTTGCCTACGCTTGATTCAGCACCTACATCATCAACCAGCGTAAGATTTCCATCTGGTGTCAAAGGTTTCTCCGGCTTTGTTTCTTCTTTCTTTTCTTCTGTCGTTTCCGTCGGCGGCTGCTCACTTGCTTTAGCATAAGCTGTTGTCGGCACTAAAAGTCCCATAACCATTACTACCATGAGAACCGGCAATACAAATCTTCTTTTAATCGTCATTTTCAATATCCTCCGTAATTTTAAAAGGAACAGTGGTATTTGCTTTTTGAATAAGCTCTGCCAACTGTTCCGGTGTAATATTTGCTGCATGAACCATATCGTGAATCATGGTGTTTTCCGTTTCCTTGTATTTTTTCTCAAGGTCTTTCACACGCTGTTCCCACTCATCACGCTTAGTTCTTGCTTTCTGTAAGTCTGCTTTAATTTTGTCTAATTTTGTTATCATCATGTCCTCCTTAACGCAATCTTCCATAACAATAAAAATGCTGTTGCCAGTATGGTACTTCAATCGAAGCATAAGAAATTGGATTTCCGCAATGAATCATCATACCGTTTCCTACATAGATACCGATATGTGAAGCTCCGCTTGTTTCATAAGTTCCTTGAAAGAAAATAAGATCGCCAGGCTTTGCTTCACTTGGTGGGATAATATCGCACATTCTTCGTAAGCTCTCAGCAGTCTGCCTACCAACATTCCAACCATTACCGCAGTTATTGATTACCCATGAAACAAATCCGGAGCAGTCAAAACTTGTTGACGGAGAAGAACCACCCCACACATAAGGATAACCGAGATATTTTTCTGCTTCCTTGATCATCTTGGCAAATTTTTCATCGGTCAGTGCCTCTCCCGGAATATCATAGTCTGTATAAGGTCCGGTCGGATTGGAGTAAATATCATCTTCAAACAAATATGCTCGATTGCCTCGTGTCTGAAGCAATACCGCATATCGCTCCATCTCATCATCGCTCATACCCATACCAGATATTACGGTTCCAAGTCCATTGTTTTTCAGCGTTACATGAAGAATACGATACTCATATTCGACTTCGACCTCATATTCATATTCTTCCGTTGTTGTTTCTCCGGTTTCGGGATCAGTAAATTTTCTTGTTCCAGTTCTTGTTTCTGTTCTCGTCCTTATCTCAATTTCTTCCCTTATAGAAAGCTCATATTGACGGTCAAACAGTTCTCTTAAAGTATCCTGCACCTCTGCTCTGGTATAATCCTCAAACTTAACCGTCAGATAGGAAGTCAGCTCATAAGGATTGTGGTTGATTTCGTCCAAATGGTATCGGTACTCATCATAGCCGGAGTGCGTGCTTTCAATATTATTAATTTTTGACTGCAAACCGGCTTCCAGTGCTTTGTAATCATCATTTGCTCCGATGATGTCCTCATCTTCTGCTGTATAAGAAGTTCCAAGCACCGTATTCATACCACCATGAAACATGACGGAACAGGAAGAAAATGCTCCAAGAAGAAGCGTAAGAACAAGTCCAAATCCCAATACGAGCAAAATCGTATGAGAATGCTTCGATACAAATCCACCGATCTTTTCAGTAAATTTTTCGTATTCTTAGTTGCTGTCTTTGTCGTACCGGCAGCTTCTTTTGCTCCTTTCCCCGTCTTAGCTACTGCATATTCTTTCTTGATGGCTTGTTTCTGTTTCCATCGTGAAAAAGGATTGGAAGAAGGCTCTACGCTTTTTTGCTTTTCGTAAAGCGTATTGATATTGGCTTTGTCCGCCTTCTTTTCCAATCGTTCTGCTTTGCTGTATTTTTTCATCTTGTGGCTGTAATGAGCCTGTTCCAAACTGCGAACCGAAGTTTCTGCCAAACTTCCGCTTTGCCTAGCTGAATCAACACCGGCATTTTCATCTTCATTCTTGGAAAAAACCTCATGCACGCCTTTAGAAACCACCGCAGTGCCTCCAAGCGTAGCTGCTCGTTTTATCTTTGATGGCGTTTTGATATTCTCCGTTGCTACCTCTGCCTTAGCAAATCGCAACTTTTCAGAACGAGTTGCTGCCTTTTCCTTGTCTGCAATAATCTTGCTTTTTGCCTTATCAGACCTATCTGCGATTTTTTCTGCCCTCTGATGTGCTTTTGCCACCTTATCATCACGAAGATCATCTTCTGTGAATGTTAAGCGTGTCGTCTTTTTCTTCATCGGCTACACCTCAGCTTTCTCGCTTACCTCGGATAATTTTGTCGTCATAATACGATACAATTCAAGGTCAGTCGGGAACCTGTCTACAAATGGCAATATTACATTTCCATAGAACAACAAGCTTTGCCCTCACCAGAATGCGTTACATAAGAAAGCTGATGGGGAGAAATATTCAGTTGATTGGCTAAAATCTGTCTATCTCCGGAAGCTTGATTCAGCATATAAATGAAATCCGAGTTTTCAAAGATATTTTCTACTTCTCGGCTTGATAAAAGATCCTTTACATTCTGGGTGATACCTGTCGGGATACCTCCCCATTTACGAAATCTTTTCCAAATCTCAACGGAATACGCTGCTGTCTGTTCTTCTTTTAAAAGCAAGTGAAACTCATCCATATAGTAGCGTGTGGCTTTGCCGGCGTTACGGTTTGCAGTTACTCGTCCCCATACCTGATCCTGTACCACAAGCATTCCGATTTTCTTTAACTGTTTGCCAAGCTCTTTGATGTCATAGCACACCAATCGGTTGTTGATGTCTACATTCGTTCTATGATTGAACAGATTCAAGGAACCTTTGACATAGATTTCAAGGGCGGTCGCTACATGATGAGCTTCTTTTTCTTCCTGTGCCAATAATGCTTGATATAAATCTTCTAAAAGCGGCATATTTTCCGGTACCGGATTTTCAAAATATCGCTGATAAATCTGATGAACACAACGGTCAATTACGGTCTTTTCAATCGGCTGTAGTCCATCTTTGCCACCAACGATAAGCTCGCATAAAGACAAGATAAAATCAGCTTTCAATGCAATCGGATTATCCTCTTCCGAATAATTAGCATTGATGTCCATTGGATTGATGAACTGCGAACTGCTCGGACTGATCTTTACCACCTGTCCCTTGAATTTATATACAAGTGCTGTATATTCCGACTCCGGATCACAAATAATGATGTCGTCATCGGTTGCCAAGAAACAGTTGGCAATTTCTCTTTTTGCACTGAAACTTTTACCAGAACCCGGCGTTCCCAGTACCAACCCGTTAGGATTCTTTAATTTCTTGCGATCCACCATAATCAGATTGTTGGAAAGAGCGTTCAGTCCATAGTAAAGTGATTTGCTATCACTTTGGAATAACTCCTGCGTCATAAAAGGAACGAAGATTGCTGTGCTTGATGTCGTCAATCCTCTTTGAATCTCAATGAGATTGTTCGCTAAAGGAAGGCTGCTCATCAAAGCATTCTCCTGTTGGTAATCTAGTCTTCTTAGAATACAGTTGTGCTTCTGAGCAATGGATTTTGCTTGAAACACATTGTTTTCAAGTTCCTGTTTCGTCTTACCGATATTCATAACAAGAAATGTCAATAAGAACATTCGCTCGTTCTGGCTCTGCAACTCTTTCAAGAGTGCCTTTGCGTCTTTTCCATAAGTCGCCAAATCTGATGGAATGATGTCCATATCATAACCTGAGCGTACTGCTTTTTTCTGCTCCTCAATCTTGGAACGATCAAGCTCCGTAATTGTATGCTTCACTTTCTTGATAGCTGAAGTCTGATCCACCGACTGAATATGCATAGTAACGATTTGTGAGGAATCCATATCCAAGAAATCTTTCAACATCTGGTCGCTTAAATCAGAAGCAGTAATCGCAAGATAAGACATTGCTCCATAGACTTCTCCCATCTGAAACACTCGGTTCCCATGAAAGCCGAAAGAAGTCGGTGCAATAAAATCCTTTACCAACAATCCTGATTCTACTAGCCAGTCCCATTCAAACATAAACTTCTCCAAATCTCCCATGTGAAAAATGGAGTGCATAAGTTGCAATCGTTCCTTTCCGTTCAACACCTTTGCACTAACGCCCAATCTTCGATAATTGTTCAACAAATCCGTCTGCACATGCTCCAGTCTTGGCTTCGCCTGCTTCATGGATTCTGCTTCGATACCAAAAGTCAGATACTTGGCTTTTGTAAGTCCGTTGTTTCCTTGAACAAGCTGCGTCTTCAACATCTGCGTGTACTCGTTTCGTACCGGATTGAACTCATCTTTCTGATGAGGAATACGGATATTCTTTTCAAAGCTTTCAGCGTCCGTACTCATATTCATAAAAGACAGCTCAAAATGAATCGAGCTGTCAAAGAAATTAAGGAAACTGCACCATTATTCGAAGATTGCCTTTTGATCTTCCTGTTGGGCAAGCTGATAATTGATGTCCTGAAACTGCAAAGTCTTTGTATAATAATTGTCCCTTACTCTGCAAATGCCATCGGGAAACATTCTTTGAAAAGGGATTGACTGCTGTGCAGTTCTTGGAATCCCGTCATATCTCTTTGCAGTTTCTATGAGCTTTCTAATTTCTTTTTCTTCTTTTTTTGTTAGATTGCTTGGCAGTTTGATGTCTGCCGATCTTTTCTTTTTTAGAATTGAAAACAATCGCCTCTACCTCCTAGTCTAACTGGCACTGCCTCATCAATACCGCATAATAGTTGTCCGTTTTATAAGGTCTTTCCTTCGGACGAATAAATTTGCTTTCGATAAAATGCTTCGCTATAACTTCAAGCGGCTGTCCGTCTTTTTCATACATTGCGAGAAAGAACAGCGGAAGCATGACGATCATCATACCGATGACTGCCAAGCTGACATTGCCACTCATTCTTAACAGAAAGAAAACCGGCAAGCCAATCATTGCTGCTGCACCGAAACAAAGCAGCTGCCTTTTCGTCAAATAAAAAAATATCTTTGATTTCACTCGTGTCAGATCACGAGGAACTGGAACATATGCTGCCATTTAAACCACCTCCAATTCTGGAATAGATATGCCATCAGGTGCTTCATTCCCCCAAGTATCCCAACCATCTGCTTTTTCCCTTGCAAACAGTTCAATCCTGGGAATGTCGCCCATCAACTGCTCTATACGCTTTCTTGCTTCCTCCGGCTTTTTGCTGTGCCTTTCAATATGGGAAACGATGACTTGATGAATCCCTTTGGAAAATCGTTTCGGACTTCCTTTTGTCGCCAAAATGCAGGTTTCTGCATTGGCTCTTGTCCAATAACCCATTCCCCAAAATAAAGAATCCGATTTCTTGTTCTACTTGATCCATACGAAAGCCACCGTCTTGTATTTGAATCCCCAAGCCTTCAATACCTCGCCCATTTCTTCAAGCAGAGGGAACGTGATCCACATAAACAAAGCACAATCCTTATCTGCTAGCTTTCCTATGGGCAGCTTCTTAATATCCTCAATGCTCATCGTCGAATAATGGCTTTCCGCAGAGCGTCCTTTTCCTTTGTTGCTCCACACACGATAGCTCCAAGGGGGATCGGCATAGATTACCTTGTATTTGTTCATCTGCGACCTCCTTAATGGGCATTGAATACGCTCTTTGCCAAGCTTCCTGTCTTAAACAGTGTAAAGCAAAGCAGAACGGTGTAACCCATGATTCCCCATATCGACATAATGATGTCATCGCTTAATGCCTGCTCACTGATCAGTACCGCATAGATACCGACACATATCATGATCAAGAAGCCTTGGAAACCTAACGCAAAAAGCGACCTCAGATAGTTCTGTCCGACTTGGCTTTGTTCTCTGTTTCCGAATGTTGATAACGGAATAGGAGCCAAGCTCGTCATTAAATAGATCTCAATCATTCTTCCATAGACGATGATGAAAATTACAATCGACAATACTGACATCGTTATCTGCACAATCAATGACTGTAGAAATAGACCAAGAAGCGGTCTGACTTCCATTTCCATCAGCGTTTCTTCAAGTGTGTCCAGCGTTCCCGGATCTATCGCTGTATCGCCGGCAATGATACCTCCGCTTGCTTCTATCACATAATTTGCTATATCAAAGACAGCCATCGTGATATTGAAAGTGTTGGTTATCAGCACAACAGCCACAAAGGTCTTAAAGATCCACTTGAAAAAAATCCATGTTTCAAAATTATTGAGATTATTGTGGTCAATAATCATCTGTATCAGCTCGTAACAGGCGATAAAAGTCAAAATCAATCCTGCAATCGGGATAATGACTGATTCGGATACATTACGAATCATGGAAAAGACTCCGGGTGAAAAAGCTTCCGGAGTCATTCCCACTTCTACCGCAATTTCGCCAACCTGTTGATTGACGGAATCAAACATCCCCGACAGATTGTCCATAATGCCGCCAACGAGCATTTCCTTTAACCAATTGGTTATCTGTTCGAGTATGCCTTCCAAATGCTAACCCTCCATCTCTTAGAACAATCCAGAAAGAAGCGGAACAAGAGTAATCCCGATAAGGGCAACACCGCCACCAGCCATAAGCTGCTTCATTCCCTGTGATTTCGCACCTGGATTATCGTTACCATAACCTTCAAGCAAGTTGATTGCTCCCCATACGCCAAGTCCTGCTCCAAGAGCTACTACTAAAGTCTGTAATACTTCAACTGCACTGTTAAAAAATTACATAGTTCATTTCCTCCATATTTTTAACTTTTATTTATTGTGTGTTCGCCTATGTCCGCACCTTTTGACCTCTTTTTTCACTTCATTTGCCATGTCAGCTTGTCCTGTGCAGAGCTTTTGGCATAAAAATAAACCTATTGTTTTTCTGCACCAGCAGAAGACAGGTTTAAGTTTCTTTATCGATCTCTATGACTTCATAGACATCATCTTGATTCAGTTTTAATTTTCGGTTCAAGAACTCCTCAATGTCGAATGTGTTCTTCTTGTCGTAGTCAGATGTGAGCTTGTAGTTTGGGTGCTGCGTCAAATCATATTTATCCGATAGAAACGGTCTGACACCCCTAAGCTGCAAGATACACTTAGAACCATCAAGTACCGACAGCTCATCAACCGTCATCAGATCCTTACCGAGCTTTTGATAATTCGTTCCGTATGACGGACTATTTCCTCTAGTATCCGATGTGTTGTAGGTGTCGATTGTTTCCTTGCCCAGAGCTTGGTTAAGTTCCTTTAGCGTTGTTGGTTCAGCTCCTCCTAAGAACACTCTTGAATCCATATTTCCGATAATCGTGTCAGCATTGTCTTTATAGATTGCTTTCAGCTGCGACTGTGCCTGCAATACCAAACAGGCTGATATTTCACGACTTCGGATTGTTGCCACTAATTTTTCCAAATTAGGTATCTGACCAATGTTAGCAGCTTCATCAATCAAGCACCTTACATGAACAGGAAGCCTTCCACCATACACATCATCTGCTTTTTCGCACAGCAGATTAAAAAGCTTGGTATAGATCATGGAAATCAGAAAGTTAAAGGTTCCGTCAGTATCGGACATAATCAAAAACAATGCTGTTTTCCTATCTCCAAGGGTATCCAGTTCCAGTTCATCATAAGCAGTTATCTCTCTAAGTTCTTCAATATCAAACGGTGCAAGCCTTGCTCCGCATGAAATAAGGATCGATTTTGAAGTCTTGCCGGCGGCTAATTTGAATTTTATATATTGCCTTACTGCAAAGTGGTTCGGCTTTGCTTTTTCCAATGCTTCAAACATCAAATCCACAGATACCGATAGGTAAGGCTCTGACTTTCGTCTCGGCCTTTTCCCCCGGCCCACACCGGACGGGCACCTTTCAGCGCATCCGGCGTACCCTCTTACTTTGTGAAGATTCCCCCATTCCAAAGGGGTCTCTTGCTCAACAAGCAAACGACATATTCACAATCAATCTCTTTGCAAGGAATCAATAAGTGCTTTTATTCTCCGTATCTTTCTGGGAAAAATGGAATAAAGCCGCTCCGGGGTACTGCTGTGCAGTATCGTATGTTCCATTTTTGAAAGCACACAGAGGTTTTTAAAATCATTTGTTCCGCCTTTGCTAAGTGGTTTGATATGGTGGCAGTGGTATTCGTCTACGGGGACAAAATTTCCCGACAGATAGCTGACACCTTTCATGGAACTGTATTTACTGATTCTGAACATGGCTAACCGGCTGTTTTTGATGTATTTTGAAGTGTTGACTAAGTAGCTGATATCCTTCATTGATACACCGGGATTGTGCTTCTTTTCGCCGTAGGCATAAGGATTTTTACGGATTACCTTGCCCTTTCCTGCAGCTATCAGTTTATTGTCCCAACTGGCCCATTGAATCTCAATGACCGGGAACTGATGGAAGCAGTAATAGCCACGCTTTCCCCATGAGCGGTATTCTCCGCCCTGAAAGTTATCCTTGTAAGCTTGGTCTTTTATGAATTTAACATCTCTGCTCATTGTGTGATAAAACAATTCTTTGATTCGCCAACCTATTTTTCTAAAGCTCAAACAAAACAGAGACATGCCTTTATAGTAGTTGTGGACTCCCACCACATAGGCATTCCATGCGTGTATTGTTTCAAATGACGGATTGCGCCTGATGTCATGCAGCAGTTCCCTGCATTTCTTAACAATCACGTCCTCTTTGCTTTTTGGAAGCTCATTTGTCACCATCAGCTTCCCCTTTTGCTGTGGGTTCTTCGTCTGCTTTTTATAGGCATAGAAGTCATATCCCAGATACTTCATCTTTTCCCGGGTAAGGTCATATATTCTTGTCTTATCCTCGTTGATTTCCAGCTTCATGTTCCGTGTCAGGTAATTCGTAACACTGTATTTGAATTTCACAGCGTCCTCATAATCCTTGCACAATACCAGAATGTCATCAGCATACCTCACATGAATCCCAACTTTTAGATTTGTGAGTGCGAGGTTGCGTCGCTTGTTCGCATAGTTGTGAAACTTTGCAACGCTTTTGTCATGCCAGCAATCACCCTGGTCACGGAGCCATACATCAAATCTATGTAGATATACATTACTGATTAACGGCCCCAAAATCGAACCTTGTGGAGAGCCTTTCGGATTCTCCACTTTACAGGAATCCTCATAGTATCCCTTTTTAATGAAACGGTAGATATAGTTGAGGATTATCTGGTCTTTTATCCCGATATGCCACAGTTCCCGGTATGCTATATCCGGGTCTATGGTTCCGAAGAAATCTTTCATATCCACGGACAGGACATAGGGCATTGTCTGACATTGGCTTTTCACCTTTGCCAGCGCATTGTGAGTGCTGACCTGTTCCCGGAATCCGAATGAACTCTCTACAAATTTTGTTTCACAATAGGGTTCCACCACCAGTTGAATACATTTTTCAACCAGCTTATCCCAAATGGAGCAAATCCCAAGAGGCCGCTTCTTCCCATTGCTTTTCGGTATGTACGTTCTCCGTACATAATCCATTCTTTTGTTTGTCAGACGGTCTTTCACAATCTCCGCAAGTTCCTGAATAGAGTAGGGTTCCAGAGTTTTGATGTTTGTTTTATCCGGCCCCAGTGCCATTCTTCCCGGACTTTTGCTTAATTGACGCAGTGCAAGGGCTACGTTATCAGTGTCATAAACCATGACGTGGAGTGCCCGTAGGTCAATTCTGTTATTCTGGAAATCTTCAAACCGCTTTTCCATGTCCACAAAATAGATGTTATTGGTACTCAATTACTTTTCTTTGGTTCTTCATAGGTTGTCGCCTCATTTCCGTAACGAATAGTCTCTTGCGTCTAATCAGGCGAATCGGAAATATTGTTTTATTATTCAAAGCAAGACTAAGGCCCTTCGCTACTCCCTGTTTCTTGACAGGGTATCTACGCTACTATGGCCCCGCTGACTACCCGTTCATAACCTTTCTGGCCTTACCCTTTCAGTGCGGGCCGTCCCCGGTTATTCCTAAACGTCGGGCAGTTCGCCCTTATCAATATGACTGCCTTAATACTGCACTTAGGACTTCCTCTGCTCCGTAAACCTGGGTCTCCCCGATACGTTTTACACGTATTCTATGGCGGCCATAACGCCATCCCCCATAGTGACAAAACGAAATCACGTGAGGTAGATTTATTATTCCGTCCTCTCTGCACAGCAGAGCAGGATAGGGTTCATAACGAAGCTTTAGCAAATGCGGAATGTTGAATCCATATGCAGTGGAACCCGGGGTGTGCTGTCACCAGCAGTGTCCCCGCCTTCACCTATGCTTCGCGACTGCCTGTTACCAGACAGCCGGCAGGAGTATTAGTCGAGGTCGGATACATGGAATATTTGGCTTCCATGCCGCCTCCAGTCATATCAATTACCTACAAGAGTGTGCCGCTTTTCACCTCCTTAGCACCTCTTATCAGGTTTGCAGTGGTGTCACCCTACTACGGGAGTTTTACACTGCAATTAGGGTCGCACGATTTTGAAAATCTTCATCGTCCTCTCTTACTTCCATCGCATTGATAAATTCAATCAGAGTAGAAAAGTTCTGTTCCTCAATCGGTGCTTCATAATGGATATATCCAATCAAAGCACAGTAAAGAAGCGTTTCCGCTTTCGTCCAAAATTCATCACCGGCTTTGCCATCTCCCTTTGTATTGGTAATCAATGTTGTTACAAGCTTCAATATATCCTTTTCTGAATGAATATAGGCAAAGGGATTGTAATGCATAGATTTCTTGAAATTGATCGTATTGAAAATTTTAATCTTATAGTGGCTCTTCAAAAGGGCATTGCCACACTCGATGACGATACTTCCTTTTGGATCGGTAACAACATAACTTGAGTGCATTTGTAAAAGATTCGGCTTGATCCAAAATCTTGTCTTGCCGGAACCAGAACCACCTACAATCAACACATTCTTGTTTCTAGCATTCTTCGGCTCTTTCGGGCGATTGCTCATCATCAATCTTTCTGTCTTGGTCAATATGATATTGTCCTTAAAGTCTGGATCAACAAATGGCTCGATGTCTTTTGTTGTACCCCATCTTGCAGAACCATATTCCACCTTATGGCGAAACTTCTTGGCATTTTTACCTTTAAGATAGACTATCAATCTGATTGCTGCACCAACGCATAAACCAATCAATAAATCCAACGGATTAAGTGATGGCAATGGATTTTGAAACGCTGTTCCAAGCGTTGTGATGAACGAGAGTATCTTTTCCGATGAATCAAACCCTGTTGCCAGCCGCCATGCTTCTCCGATATTGGTTGCCACAAGTCCGATGACAATATAAGGGATATTTAAAATAATCAACCGCTTCATTTCTTTCTTTGTCATCTTCATAGGCTATGCTCCTTGTCCTTGTTGCGAACCTTTTTCGGCATAGCTCTCACTTTTTCCTTAAATTTCGACAACTGCTTCAATACGCTTGGCTTCTTTTCTTTCTGCATGACAGAAGCTAAATACGCTTTGAACGCTTTTGTCATATCCTTTCCATCATCAGCCTAAAAGAACACGAAATACTTTGGTGGCGTTACGCTGTCGTCCATCTTGATTTCATAATCTACACGATACTTCTTGGCATATTTTTCAAATCCTGCTATATCCGTTTCCGATATTTCCATATTCGTCAGCTTCTTGCTATCCTTCAATAAATTCGCAACAGATTTCTTCTCAATATTAGACTTTGCACCTTTGTGGAACTTTTGCTCCCTACGATGTCTTAAATACATCTGAAAAGCTCTTGCTAATGTTCGTGCAGTCAGCTTGGAAGTGCTGATAGCGAGATTAAACGCCCTGTTTTCAACTTCTTCCTGCATGGTTCATCACCCCTTTCATAAGCTGATCTCATTTAAGATTTCTTTTTGTTCTTTCCCTCGACCGTCAATATACCATCAAGCGTTGTGGCTGCAATATGGTATTTCTTTGCCATTGCAATATCCGTTTTCATAGCTTCATCTGTATCATTTCCACATACAACCAAGATTCGACATCTTCTAAGCAGTTCAAGGGACATATCCTGTTTATCCTTAAATTCTTTTGGAATATTGTCTTTTAATAACCCCATATACATCAGCATAGGGCAAATAGGTGAATAGCCTGCGTCATACACCTGTCTTGAAAATCTTAATGCTTCTTCTTTCGCTTCATGCGGTTCATCGCTCCAAACTGCTGTGATATATGCTAACGGTCTAGCCATACTATTTTTCCTCCTTTACATATCCCCAACTTCTGGGGATTTCTTTATCTTTGGCTCAATTCCTTTATTTTGTTCTTTGGCTTTCATTGATTCTTCCGGTATCGGCAGTACCATCATGCCTTTCCCCAACTTTACGAACATTTCGAGCTGATGAAACTTTGCTTCAAACTTTTCCATCAGCTCCGGCGAAAGTGAGCCGAAATTATCTTCCGTCAAACCTACAACAAGAAACGGACCGGCATAGATGTCATAGACCTCTCCATCGTCGGTACGCATTGCACGATTCAGCGGAAGTCCTAACAATTTTCCACATTCATTCAAAATAATTCCTACTTCATCTTCAAAAGGGTAGGTACATTCAATATCGCCATCTACTGCTTCTCTTAAATCGTCAAGGTCGCTCCCAATCTTGATTTGTTTTGGATACTGTCCCGGCTCTACAAGCAGAACATCAATCAGACTGTTTTCCAACGCTCTTTCGCTTTCCGTTGTAAACTTAGCTCCTACAAAATTCTCGCTATCCAAGATATACTCCGAATTATTCCAAGCTTCCTCCACTTTTTCTTCTGCTTCTGAGCGGCTCGCTGCCTGAACCGTTACTGTCTTTTCCAATGTTTCTGTTATCTTCACTTCATATTCTTTCATCACAGACCTCCGTTCCAATAAAAAACGACCATCTACAAACCTTACAGCTCATAAATCGTCGCCTCGCTTTCCCAAATCGGGACACATAACTCTTCCAAGGTATCAATCAGTTTTTCCGGTGCGAAGAACACGTCCTCTCTGCCTTTTACTTTTTGAACAAAGGTACGGTATCTACTTTCATAGACAATACCATCGTCATGGCTCATCTCAATACAGTGGGTTACTGCAAAACTCATATCCTCCAACAGCCACAGCTCCGTATGATAGCTGACATCAGTCTGATTGCTGCTTGCTCCGACTTCCATCTCAGAACAAAGCTTAATTGCTCGTTGACCAAACAGCTCCTTACCCTTGTACTTGAAAGCAAATTCAATACTGCCATCAACTTCATATTCATGGACGATCTGGGCATTGTTCCTTAATGCCAGTACGACTTCTTCTAAGCAAAGTCCGAAATCTTCTCCATATGCTTCTTCGTCATACCCATCAAAATCATCAATAGCATACAAGCTAAACAACCATTTCATTGCCTTTATCATTTTCTTTTCTTTGAACATATTTCATCTACCTCTCCATATCTCTTGTTCGTTTTTTATGCCATCCTTCTAAAAGTTTGATAATAATATCCTGCATTTGTTTCGGCGTATAAGACTTAGGAAAATATTTCTTCAGCACATCATTTTTGATCGTAACCTTATCAAGTTCATCTTTCTTTACTTCAGCCATGATCTCTGCCATTGCTTCCAATGTGCAGTTCCCTTCTTGGCTGAGCTTCTTCAATCGCTGAGCTTGAGATAACGAGGGAGTGTTCTGCTCCATATCCATAGCTTCTAAAAAATCCTGTTGTTCTTCTTTCGTCAGATACGAAAGCTCCACAGCAGGATTGAATGAGATTTTCTTTTCATCGACCATAGAAAGAAGCTCCGGTATCAGCTCCGTCAATCGGATATATCGTTGAACTTGTTTGTAGCTTTCACCAGTTCCTTCTGCCACTTCTTCTAATGAGCGAGCGAACTTTGGGACAACTTGTCCCAAAGTTAAATCAGTTCGTTTACCTTGCCTTTTTACCGCTTCAGCTTTCATCTTATAAGCAAAAGCTCTTTCGCTTGGTAGTATCGTTTCTCTTTGCAGATTGGAATCTACCATCAAAATCGTTGCAGCGTCATCATCAAGGTTTCTGAAAATGACCGGCATAGGTTCTCTGCCCGCTAATTCTGAAGCATGGTGTCGTCTATGTCCGGAAATAAGCTCATAACCACCTTCCTCTCTTGGTCGTGCGATTGCCGGTGCAAGCACTCCATACTGTGCTACGCTTTCTACGGTTCTCAGCATAGATTCATCATCAATAACTTTGAATGGGTGGTTCTTGAATGGGTGAAGCTCTGATAAAGGAATATTCTGCACCTTTTCTAACTTTTCATCGGTACGGGTTTCTTCAGTTGAGAAAATATCATCGTATCCCTTCAAGCTGATGTTTACGCCTTTTTTCGCCATCTTTCAACACCTCCTTTGTCAGTATCTTATAGGCTTCTGATACTTTTCCTCTGGGATCGTGCGAAAATATACTTTTTCCTTCTGCACTGATTTCTTCTGCACGAACCGAACGAGGAATATCCGTCTTGAAAACTTTTAGTTTATCCCCATATGTTTCCCTAATCAATGTGCTGATGTCTTTTCCGTAGTTGGTTCTACCATCTACCATCGTCAAAAGCACTCCCTCAATTCTTAATTTGGGATTAATCTGCCGTCTTACCTTATTGATTGTTTGAAGCAGTTGTTCCAAACCTTTTGCCGGCAGATACTGTGCCTGCACAGGAATCAAGACATTGTCAGCTGCCGCAAGAGCATTGATCGTCAGCATACCTAAACTTGGCATACAATCAAGCAACACATAGTCATATTCTTTTTTCACTGTATCCACATACTGTTTCAATATCGTTTCTCGGCTCATGGCATTTACTAACGATACCTCAAGACCTGATAGCTCAATATTTGCCGGTATCAAATCCACACCTTCTTTGTGATGGATAACTCCTTCTTTAGGCTTGATTGTTTCCTCCTCAATCACTTTCGTCAGCAAATCTGAAAGTGTAGGATATAAATCGTCAGGATTAGGAAATCCCAAGCTAATCGTCAAACTTGCCTGCGGATCGGTGTCAATAAGCAGCACTTTTTTGCCCTCTAAGGCAATTCCTATCCCTAGGTTTTCGCAAGTAGTCGTTTTTCCTGTTCCGCCTTTTTGATTGACCACTGCGATCACTGTCGGATTATTTTTCATTCATTCACGCTCCTTTCGTTTTAATAATCCCCATACATATCATGATTCACTAAACTCGTATAATAGCTATCCATGGTATGAGTTGCGTTATACAAGGTCGTCAGCAGATATTGTCTGATATTACGCACCTTGCTCGTGTTCTCTAACATACATTCCATAACGAACTGGATATGGCTATAGTTTAGCTTTCTCAATTTGCTTTTTACCAGTTCTGCCGGTTTGTCATCTCCTCCGATACGAATCAATTTGTTGTTGCTTGTAAGAGTATCATTCAAAATTTCAAAGATTTCATCAAGCATACCTATATGATGTCTATAGCTTATTGCTAGGCTGTCATATTCTAATTTTTCTTTAAGGTCGATTAAAGATTGATTGTAATAATCACTCGCTTCGTCTTTCCTTTCGGGATTTTCCGGATAGAAAGAAGGATCAGTATAACTAATATCAGTATTATTTATATCAGTATTATTACATTGTCCTTTTGACGGTTCTTGAACTGTATTTTTGACTGCTCCAGAACTGTTATTTTGACAATTCAAGAACTGTCTTTCAACATAGTTTTCCACACCATTATCCAAGAAGTTTTTCACATAAATGATGTTCGGTTTCCCAAGTCCTTGCCTTACTTTATCAATCAATCCGCACTTGCTTTCCAATTCGTTCAAAAGCTTAATTGCTTTTTTCTCAGCACACCCTAAACTTGTCTGTACTTCTTCAACGGTAAAGATGATATATACTTTTCCCTCCTCATCACGCCAACCATTTGCAGAAGATAAACTCATACGATCAAGCAATATCCCATACAGCAGCTTCGCTTCTGCTGAAACATTGTGGAATTCATCATCTACAAACAATTGCTTCGGCACTTTGTAGAATGTGAATTGCTCACTCTGGTTACCATAGAAATGCTTATATTTTGTTCCACCCATTTCATTCACCTCCAGTCCTTAAGCTATATTTGGAACAAAAAAATAGAGCGTTCACAAATCTAACAATCAGATAAGCAAACACTCTATGTATTTACAATATTAATTTTCGGATAAAAATAAGCGTACCACTATTTCTAATGATACGCTTATCGTATTTAATTGTTAATCAAGGTCTATCAAAACCCTAACTGTAGTATCTTTCCATTGATTTTTACGAACATAACAACCATTTGCTCTTCTAAAAGCAGCTGCTTGCTCAAAATTAAGCGTTAAATCAAAGGTTAAAGAACTCCTACCTATTTTTGATAGCTGCCTGTGCTGCAGCCAGTCTGGCAATCGGTACACGGAACGGACTGCAGGATACATAGCTCAGTCCCATACGGTGACAGAAATCAATACTGCTAGGATCGCCTCCATGCTCTCCGCAGATTCCCAGCTTGATTTCAGGGCGTGTCTTTCTTCCGCCTGCAACTGCCATTTCGATCAGCTTTCCGACACCCTTCTGATCAACTCTTGCGAACGGATCCTGTTCAAAGATTTTCTTTTCATAGTAATCGTTCAGGAATCCACCAGCATCATCACGAGAGAATCCAAAGGTCATCTGTGTCAGGTCATTGGTTCCGAAGCTGAAGAATTCAGCCTCCTCTGCAATTTCATCCGCCAGCAGAGCGGCACGCGGAATTTCAATCATCGTACCTACATGATATTTCATATCAAAAGCCTCACGCTTCAGAATTTCATCTGCCGTACGTATGACAACATCCTTGACAAATTTCAATTCGACCTTATCGCCAACAAGTGGAATCATAATTTCCGGTTCAATCTTCCATTCCGGATGCTTGCGGTTGACGTTGATTGCTGCCTCTATAACAGCGGTTGTCTGCATTTCTGCGATTTCCGGATAAGAAATCGCAAGACGGCACCCGCGATGACCCATCATCGGGTTAAATTCATGCAATCCGGAAATAACGCTCTTAAGCTCATCCAGATCAATATGCATATCCTTAGCCAGCTGTGCAATATCATAAGAGCTTGTCGGCAGGAATTCATGTAGAGGCGGATCGAGATAACGGATGGTTACCGGCAGTCCGTGCATTGCCTCATAAATGCCCTCAAAGTCACCACGCTGCATCGGCAGCAGCTTGGAAAGTGCTTTTCTTCTCTGTCCTTCGGTTTTGGATACGATCATTTCGCGCACAGCCTTGATGCGGTCACCCTCAAAGAACATATGCTCGGTACGCACCAGACCGATTCCCTCAGCCCCAAAGGCTACTGCCTGTGCTGCATCCTTCGGTGTGTCAGCATTCGTTCTGACCTTCAGCGTACGAATCTCATCCGCCCATTTCATAAAGCGTTCAAAATCACCGGAAATCTCTGCCGGAACCGTTTTGATTTTACGTCCGTAAATATTACCTGTTGAGCCATCCAGAGAAATATAATCGCCCTTATTATAGCGTTCTTCATTCACTATGAAATATTTTTCCTCTTCATTGATTTTAATATCACCGCAGCCGGAAACACAGCATGCCCCCATACCGCGGGCAACTACTGCCGCATGGGAAGTCATACCGCCGCGCACGGTCAGGATACCTTCCGATACATGCATCCCTTCGATATCCTCCGGTGAGGTTTCCAGACGGACAAGAATCACCTTGTGTCCGAGTGCAGTTTCTTCAATAGCATCCTCTGCAGAGAATACGATTTGTCCGCAGGCAGCACCAGGAGATGCCGGCAATGCACTGGCAATCGGCTTTGCGCTCTTCAAATCCGCATCGTCAAAACGCGGATGCAGCAGGGAATCCAACTGCTTCGGCTCCACCATCATCATGGCTTCCTCTTTGGTAATCATGCCCTCATCCACCATATCACAGGCGATTTTCAGTGCAGATGCAGCCGTACGTTTACCGTTACGTGTCTGCAGCATGAACAGATTTCCCTTTTCAATGGTAAATTCCATATCCTGCATATTCTTATAATGACTTTCCAGTGCTGCACAGATTTCTGTAAATTTCTGATAAGCAGCCGGCGCGATTTCCTTCAGCTGATCGATGGTCTGCGGGGTACGGATACCTGCAACGACATCCTCTCCCTGTGCATTCATCAGGAATTCACCATACAGCTTGTTTTCACCGGTACTTGGATTACGCGTAAAGGCAACGCCGGTACCGCAGTCATTTCCCATGTTGCCGAAAACCATCATCTGTACGTTGACAGCTGTTCCCCAGTCTCCCGGAATATCATTCATTTTACGATAGAAAATCGCACGCTGGTTGTTCCAGGAACGGAAAACTGCTTCAATAGAGCGGTACAGCTGCTCTTTCGGATCGGATGGGAAATCTTCCTCCAAGGAATCCTTATAGAATTTCTTAAAGCGCTTCACCATTTCCTTCATGTCGTCCGCATCCAGATCAGTATCCTGCTCTACGCCTTTTTTCTCCTTCATTTCATCAATAATGTCTTCAAACTTCGCTTTGTTCAGTCCCATGACAACATCAGCAAACATCTGGATGAAACGACGGTAGGAATCATATGCAAACCGCGGATTGTCCGTCAGTCTGGCAACGCCCTCCACAACCTCATCGTTGAGTCCCAAATTTAAAATGGTATCCATCATGCCTGGCATAGACGCACGCGCACCAGATCTTACGGATACTAACAACGGATTTTTCGGATCCCCAAACTGCTTTTTAGACAGTTCTTCCAATTTCATTAAATAATCAAAAATTTCCTTGCGAATTGCTTCATTGATTGCCTCACCGTCCGCATAATACTGGTTACATGCCTCAGTGGTAACAGTGAAACCAAAAGGTACAGGCATACCGAGGTTCATCATTTCTGCCAGGTTTGCGCCCTTACCGCCGAGCAGCTCTCTCATCTGCCCGTTTCCTTCTGAAAACAGGTAAACATACTTTTTGCCCATTAAGCATTCCTCCTCTTATGTAATCGTTTACATTTGATATCTTATATTATACAGCATTTTCATATATTTTCCTAGTATTAGTTAAAAAGTTATGCAATTCACAAAGTGCTCCATTCACTATATGCACAGCATGGCAGAATATGCTGCCGCTGTCTTCCAATCGGCTTTTTCTTTCCCATACATTTGTCATGATGTCAAATCTTTGGAATCATGCTATACTTTCAGGGATATGGCAGCAGCTGCAACCGCAGGTTGACAAAACGCAAGAGGAGCTTGGTAGCACAGCTGCAGCCCTTTTGCTAGGATATAGGTGTGAGGTGAACTACTATGAAATTTGGAGAAAAACTACAGAAGCTAAGAAAAGAAAAGAGAATGTCACAGGAGGAGCTTGCCGCTCGTCTGCACGTATCCAGACAGGCTGTCAGCAAATGGGAGAATGATCAGGGCTATCCCGAAACTGAGAAAATGCTGATGATTGGAAACATCTTTTCCGTAACTATGGATTATCTGTTAAAGGACGAAGGAGGAGACCAGCCGCAGGAACAGGGCTTTTATGCGAGTCGGGAATGTGTACAGGGCTATCTGCAGCAGGAGAAAAGAATTACGCTGCGGATTGCTGTCGGAACGCTGCTCTGCATTCTTTCCGGGCTGCCGATTCTTATTTTCCCACAGCTGGAGGATGTCATGAGTGTTTTTTCAATGCTCATCATCGCCCTGGGTATCGCCGTGTTTGTATCCCTTTCCTTCGATAAGGATGAATACAAGATACTCAAACAGGAGCCACTGTATTTTGATCACGATTATCTGCAGGAGCTGAAGGGTGAACATGACGGACTGCAGAAAAAATTCAAGCGTCTTATTATCGGCGGACTGCTGCTGATATTTCTCAGCTGCATCATCGCGATGATCAGTGAGGATGTTTTGCACATGGAGGAAGGATTGCTGGATGCTGTCTATCTGCTGCTGATTTCCACTGCTGTCTTCCTGTTTATTTATGCAGGCTGCTCTATGGACACATATGAACTGCTTGTTGATAACGAGACATATCGTAAAAAAAAGCATGGAGAACGCTTTTCCTGGCTGTATTATGTCACCATTGGCTGTGCTTCCATTCTCTATGTCGGCTTGGGAATGCTGTTTGGTAAAGAGGCATGGCGAACCGGCTGGATACTTATCGCCGTCACATGGCTTGTGACCTACGGCATCGTCAGCGGTATCAGTATGCGCAAGAAATAATGACAGCCTTAACCGGATAGCGAACTGCAAGAGATCTTCCCTATCCTTACCTGTGTAGTCATTTGTAAATAAATGCATCCATTCTGAAATACCGATATTTCAGAAAAAAGCAAATCGCCTTTATGATAACGATTTGCTTTTTCTTTTGCCATTATAAGAGCCTTCCCAGTCAGAAAAACGAACAGAGCAGTCTGTCCGTTTTCTATATAACTAACCCGCAAACTGGGCGTCATACAACCCCTTTTCCATATTTCCGCTGACAATGATAACATGTCCTGCAAATATATCGCCGTCATCATAATACAATTCAAACTCGCCATCCTGTGACACGTTGACAGACTCTATCCGGATACGACGTATAAATTCATCAGCACACAGCTCATCTTCGTCTTCATCCTGCCACTCAATTGCACAGCTGAGTAATTGCTCGGCAGCGTACCGACGGGCTTTTTTATCCCATGCAGCGGCATCCTCCTGCAGCCTGCGAAAAACAGTTAATGCCTTATCCGCACGCTTATCATCATGCTCATCTGTATCCAGTAAAATCTCTGCCTTTTGCGCATTCCAATCCCCCTCCCCCTGAAACATGGACAGGGAACGGTTCAGCTGCAGTTGACAGGTATCTGACAGAGATAAAAAGACAGGCTTCTGATATTCCTTCAGCAGCTCCTGCAGCTGCGGCTGTTTTACATTTCGATCCAGTACATCCACCATCAGCAGACAGGCACCGGCAGGAATCTCCTGATTTGACCATATCGTTTTTTTCGGCAGGGATTCCCGCACCTTTAAACGATAAATCGTTTCCTTTTTCAAACGAAACACTTTTACCGGTTTTTTATTTTCCTTTTCACTCAGCATCCACTGCAGTACCTTTTTCTCCTGCTTCAGCTCTGCAGTTTTACCATCTATGTGGGCAAGCAGCCGCATACTGGCTGTCCAACAGCTTTCCCCTTTCATACGGCAGGAGCCTGCATCATCCTGTGTCAGTGCATAGATTTCCTTGCTCTCTTCCGCAAAGCCTTCCTCAAATTTCTTTTTTTCTGTTCGTTCCTTCCACATTGCAGCTCTCCCTTTCTTCTGAAAACGGGATATTTCCAGTTTGGAAACATCCCGTTATACACAAATGATACAAATAGAGCTTGGCCTGTTCTTATTTCCGTACTTCCTATATACCCTTTCGTTTCACAAGCTCAGCAAACGTTTTATCTTTGCCCGTCCTATTTTTTCCCCAACAGACGGAACATCCCTATATATACTATAGTATAGCACACTTTTGTAACTTTCTTGTAACTTACGTGTTCAATTAATTCATAAATTAAGGTAAATGAAATGCTATTATATATCTAATAATTGGCATATTTTCATATACAGAAAAGCATTTATATAACGTAAACCAATTTCATACTCGATATAATTGCTTTTAGTAATATTCAATCTATTAGCCATGTCCCCCACACTAAACCCCTTTTCAATTCTTTTTCGTCTTATAATATTCATTTTTTGTCCTCTCTTTGTAATTTTAATCAACGCGTTGTACCTATATTATATACCTTTTATAATTACTTTTGGGTCGCTATAGACAAGTTGACGGTCTACGAACAGTTAATTTTTCAAGGGGTATTGACATGCAAAAAAGCCTTTATTTATCGCAACCATCACACAAAATTCACATAAAATTAGAAACCCGTTTTTTTGCAATCAACTATTTTTAGGTAAGTATATACTTTTGCGAAGAAAAAAAGAGGCATTTTACCTCTTTTTGCTATCAAAAATGTATAAAGTGCATGTAAAATCCACTCCCAAGATATAAATAAGATTGTGGATATGGCAATCTCGATAAATATTCAATATTTTATTTTCCAATATTTTCCTATTTTGCAGGTATATTTTTCCATTTTTAACTTTTGCAGTGCATTTTCTGGTCATATCTATCGCTTTTATCTGTTTTTCAGTTTTATAGCCTAATAATCGAGCTGATTTTATATCCATTTTTTTCCAAAAAAAGAATATAATAACAATTTCCTTACCATTTACTTCTTTCAGAAAATCATCCGTTAACATTTAATATATTCATGCAGTAGACTCTTGCTAACTTTAGCAGTACCTCTGCCATGCCCTCGTTCTCTATGTATTCATTCAGCGATATTAGATCATCATAATCATTTTCTATATCCATCATTTCAATCAAAAGCTGTATTACTTCCCCATTATCTAGTTCTGTGGTGTCCTTTATTTCTTCTAGCATTATCACTCGTACTGCTGTAGTGGTTGGATGTTTACCCTCGTATTCTCTAAAATATAAAATATCACCATCTAAGAAAGCATCTAAAAGAAATCTAAATTCTAATTCATTGCCATCATTCCAGATAATTGCTTGATCAGTGTGCTGCGCTGCGTAGATGCTACTTTTTTCGATCATGCTTTCAATCACATCCGGTACTAATTCAACTGTGTTTTTTATAACCTCCTTCGTCTCTTTAATTGTGGCTCCCCCATGCCCCAAAATTACTATGCTATGACTTGACAGTATACTCCAAGCTTTCTTCCTGCTTAATCTTCTCATGTACAGTTCCTCCTTGCAGGATAATATTGTAATATATTTCATGCTGAAAAAGGTCTGGTAAATAATGGTAATAAAATTATACATTATCTCATATAATGAGGTCTTAAAGCATAAAAGTCATCAAACACGTGATTTTAAGTCTATAAAATAATAAAAGACCACCATTAAGGTGGTCAAGTGCCGCAAAATACTGCCTAGGTATCTCTTTCTTTTTAATGGGCGGCAACGTAATCATTATATAGTTTATATGAACATTTGTAAATACGTTATGAATATTTTAGCGTTATTAAGCAAGATAATAAAAAAGTTCGGATTTATCCGAACTTCGCCAAAGATAGTGGCCGCCTTTGTTCAATACCTAGGCAATATTCAACAGGCGAAAATATTCTATCATATATATTTTTAATTTCAAGTATTTTGTTTTTTCTGCACTTTTTTGTGTTTTAACATATATTATAATGAGTGATAGTTATTACTCACACCTCTAATTCTAAGTATTGAAAAGAGTTACACGTTGACGCTCTTTTCTTTATGCCATACCTACATTTAATCAACATTTCATTTGCTTGCAGATTTAAAAAGCCGGTATACACCGGCCTGACTCTCTGTGGGAAAATATTGGGGTATTTCCGAAAGGGGTAGAGAGCCAATAAAAGTATATTACATATTCACATGTATGTAAACTCTAATTTCTTAATTTTAATCTGCTAATAAAAAGCCAGCTTATAGCCGGCTTTTGTCCCATTGTCACTGCATAAACTGTATGAAAGAGCGACCACGAAATTATATAGCATATCTTCAAAAATTGCAAATCGTTATCTTAGTAAAATATTGTAAGCTCGATGTTTAACAAAAAAAGGCTACTCTCTGGTGTGGAGAGTAGCTTAATCTTGTTGTAAACACTTTCTATTTTGCCAGTCTTGAGGAAAACCTAATGATGATAAAATATAATTGTGATTTATCGATTTAACGTGTTTAGATAATTGCTGTGCCCTTTTCCGCAACGAATTATTCATTATAGCAAACTGATGCTTTTCAAGAAACATATTCATTGTTATAAAGACATTATAGACATCTTGTCTTGGCGAATCAGGATGGATTTCATAAAATGAATGAAGTTCTGGAAGATATAGCGTATTATTTTTGCATTTAAATCCTAAAAACTTGTTGCCATGTGCTACAATGTTTCGGACTTCACATATATTATTAAGGTAAGACAATATATGTGTTGGAGTTACTATAGTATTCTCAATATTTAAATTTCCTCTTAAATATTGGCTGAATATTTTTGCTATCTTATTCTGTTCCGCATCCTTCATGTGCTTATAAAACATAATAGTTTGACCAAATGTCATGTAATTACATAATACCCAAAGAGGTACATTATGATGCTTTTTCATATAATGTTTGACAGAATTATCGTCCTTTTCTCGCTGCTTTCTTGTGATGATTTTTGAAAGATATGCTATTGTTTGAGTTACATCTATGATATCGTTGTTCTTAAAACTTTTTGCATTAAGATATGAAAAGTCCTCTTGGTGTTCTTCAGAAAAAACATAGGCAATAATAGATTTGATATGCTTTTCTATTTCCATGATTGTTTTAAAGAAAATTCCTTTTATCTCTTTATCAAAATAATAAACGTGTGAAACTTCATCAAATGTTGCTCCATTTATATAATAATCATTACCATCCATGAAGAATTTACTATAATAGTTTATCACATTATAGTAGTTATTAAGTAATAAATATGACTTCGCTTTCTCCTCATCATCAAAGTATAATCCCCTATTTTTCATCAACTCAACTTGTTCTTCTAAAGTTTTGAATGGTTTAGCCATGTCGATTCCTCCTATACAAAAAAGCCCCTCAATTAAGAGAGGTTTTTTTGCGCAAATAGGTCCGCTTAGGATTCTCTACCGCTGTTCCTTGCACTTACTTTAAACCTTTTTGACAAGATTGTCAATAGGTGTGCAACTTTTTTTGCAAATAGGTCCGCTTAGGATTCTCTACCGCTGTTCCTCTCTAGTATATGTATTTAATGCTAATAAATTCACGAAAATTATATCATATTTACTATAATAATACATCTTTTTTTACATTTAAAAAGACCACCCATCCCCGAAGGAATGAGTGGTGATTTCATATATTAGACTTCACGCAGCGGACCAGCATACAGCCAGATTTTACGGCCTCCGATAAAAGTCATCGAAGAATTATCTATAATTCATCCAGCATATTTAACAAACTTGTATTCCTAGAACTTATACTATTGCTTTATAAAATTGTAATTTGTCGTGTTAGAGTCCGTTTTTAATCCAAAAGACTCTCCATGAAAAATTATTTGATATCCTCCCGTTTTTTGCCCTGTTTCCCATTCATCTAGAGGTATATCCTCGTATGAATAATAATGCGTATCCTTATTTGTTACAGAATTACCCTCTATTTTTGATTTTTGATACTCACTAGTACTAATCATTACATCATCGTTGATATATCCTTTGCTACATGTATATATATGACCTTCCTCTGTTTTCATTTATTGTATAATGTGTCCAAACATAAGAGCCATCTTCTGATATCAAAATTTCATTATTTCCATAATGCCATATTCCTACCAACTCCTCATTGAAGTCTACCTGCTTAGTATTTTGAATAAGAAAAAAAACATTTATCCCTAATGAAATAACTAATAATATTGCCAAAATACCAATGATATAAGAACTGTTTTTCTTTTTCATTATAGTCTCCCTTCAAATACTTTTTCCTATAAACAACATCTTTTTATCTAAAATTTATTAGAATTGATACTGGTTTATTAAGTAGATTTATAGATATTTTCTGTAAAGAATTATATCAAAATGACTTTGATATATCAAGTTTATCTTAGTGATTTAGCACTAATAAAAAATATACATGCAAACATGTGTAAACTTCATTATTTCACAAACCTTGCAGGATGCACTAATCAAAAAATTGGGAATTTAATACGATATGGTGCATGTACAAAAACCACTCACTCCCTGAGGAATGAGTGTTGATTTTTTTATTTTCCTTCTTTTACTTCAATCAGCGCTCCGCATTTTACCCAGAAGCCCAATTCTTTCAGGTATGCAAGGTTGTTTGCTTCATCCACTTTCGATACGGTGAAGGTCCCCGGAATAGTAAATTCAGCATTCGTATTTGCGAAATACTGATCCTTCTTACCATCGGCAGCTGATACTTCTTTACAGATCGACGGTGAGAACCATCCACCTACGACAGAGCTGTAGATCCAGTCATTTGCTGCATCGTATTTTTCAACACGCATCTTTTTCACAAATTCTACCTTTGAATCTTTCGTAAGATACTGGTCCGGCTTCTTATTGGATGGCTTGTTTGCCGGTTTATTATTTGACGGCTTGCTTGTCGTTTTTTCATACGAGATACGTGCGTATTCTGCCCATTTCGTCCAACCACGGCCTGCAAACTTGGTTTTTAATACTCCCCAGCCACCCAATGGCATATTCGGTGTACACTCGACTACATAACCATTTCCGATATATACACCAACATGGCCAGGCATGAATACCAGAATGCCTGGTCTTTCCGGCATAGATGCAATCATACCTTTTACTTTTGCACGATCGTACATCATGACTTCGTTTTCATCTTCTGATGCTTTGTAATTGGATGGATCATCATCCCACAGGAATGCTTTAATCAGTCCTACACAGTCAAAAGCCTGATACCCCTTATCTACATATCCGGACAAGAATCCGCGGTTCTCCTGGTTCCATGTCAGCTGATTACACTTCTGTTCTAAAAACGCTGAAGTAAAGTTATTCCCAAAAGCTCCCAGAACATAAATCGTCTTGTCCTTTGCGGCTTTCTCTTTTACGTATGATACCAAATCTTTTGCTTTTTTCATTATTCCTCATCCTCGCTTTCTTTGTTAATAAGTTTGTCGGCAACAGCTAAGCCGTTGCTCAAAATTTTTGGTACGTTGAATCCAGCTTCAACGAAGTTTTCACAGATGGAGCGTGCTTCATTCACAATCAAGCTTGCCAGTACAAACCATCCAAGCAGTGTTGTAATCTGCAAGTCTACACCGATTATCTCACCGATTTCGATCAAGCCTGCTGCAACCATAAATGCAAACGTGATCATGATCCAGTATCCAATCTTTTTAAGTACTCCTTGCCAACCCTTTACTGAATTTTCTTTTTTCATGATTCTTGACTTCATCCAACCTGTTACCCAGTCTGCTATATTAAGTGCAAGGAACAACG
>OLIH01000132.1_pt1 | contig 84490 bp, 77 predicted proteins | sample 1609721 | NCBI WGS metagenome assembly OLIH01 (sample SAMEA4350157, study PRJEB24818) | metagenome | biome: human; feature: gut; material: faeces | place: Denmark | collected 2013-09
GCCGTAAAAGATTCATAAATGAAGCAGACTTTTTTATACGCCCTTTGCGGAGTGGCGGTTGCGATCATCCTCGGAGGATGCTCCGGGATGAACGCCCTTCTGAAAAGCGGGCAGCCCGAACTGATTTACAGCAAGGCGCTGGAGTACTACCAGAAGGAGAAATGGCAGCGCGCCTCGACCCTTTTCGAAGGCGTGCAGCACTACTACACGGGCTCGTCGCGCGAAGACAGCATCTCGTTCTTCAACGCCCGCTGCAAGTACAAGAACCGCGATTTCGACACGGCTTCGACCCTGCTGGACGACTTCCGCCGCAAATTCGGCCGCAGCGCCTTCATCGAAGACGCCGAGGGCATGTACGCGCTCTGCTTCTACTACCTCTCGCCGGGTCCCTCGCGCGACCAGACGATGACCGGGCACGCGCTGATCGCCATCAACGAATTCATGTCGCGCTATCCGCAGAGCGACCGCGTCGAGAACTTCCGCAAGATCAACGCCGAGCTGACCGAACGGCTCCACGAGAAAGCCTACCTGAACGCCTACACCTATTATAAGACGGGCAAATACAAATCGGCGATCGTGGCGTTCAAGAACGCGCTGAAACAATACCCCGAGAGCAAGCGCCGCGAAGAGATCATGTACCTGATCGTCGATTCGGGCTACCGCCTGGCCAGCAACTCGATCTCCGAAAAGCAGACCGACCGCTACCTGTCGATGCTCGACTCCTACCTCTCGTTCAAGGAGGAGTTCCCCGAATCGACGCACATCAAGAGCCTCGACCGCATGGCCCAGCAGGCACGCGACTACCTCGACCGCAATAACAAAGACAACAACATATAAGATGGAAATCAAGAAGAACATTCCCAACAACACCATCACGCGCAAGCTGGTGGATCTGGACCGGGAGACGGGCAACGTCTACAAAAGCATCAACATCATCGCCCGCCGCGCCAACCAGATCTCGACCGAACTCAAGACGGAGCTTAACCGCAAGCTCGCCGATTTCTCGTCGCCCACCGACACCATGGAGGAGACCTTCGAGAACCGCGAGCAGATCGAGATTTCGCGTTACTACGAACGCCTGCCCAAACCGGTGATCATCGCCACCGAGGAGTTCCTCGACCACGAGCTGGTCTACAAGGAGGGCAAGGACGGCGTGATGAAGGAGATTTAAAATCCGCACGCAATGGCATCCCCGGGCACGTGTCCCCCGCTGGCGGGACGCCACATACTGCTGGGTATCACGGGTAGCATAGCGGCCTACAAGGCTGCCGTGCTTTGTCGTTTATTGAAGACGGCCGGCGCCGACGTGCGCGTGGTGATGACTCCGCTGGCGAAGCAGTTCATCACGCCCCTGACGATGGCCACGCTCTCGAAGAACCCGATTCTGGTGGAGTTCTTCGACCCCGAAAACGGCGCGTGGAACTCCCACGTGTCGTTGGGCGAATGGGCCGACTGCTACCTGATCGCCCCCGCCACGGCCAACACTCTGGCCAAAATGGCCTCCGGCATCGCCGACAACCTGCTGCTGACCACCTACCTCTCGGCCCGCTGCCCGGTCGCCGTGGCTCCCGCCATGGACCTGGACATGTACGCCCACGAGGCCACGCAGCAGAACCTCCGGACACTCGCCCGACGCGGCGTGCACATCGTCGAGCCGGGCGAAGGCGAACTGGCCAGCGGTCTTCAAGGCAAGGGCCGCATGGCCGAACCCGATGCGATCGCCGCATTCGTCGGCGGCCTTCTCCGTGAAAAAAAAAAGAGCCTGCAAGGTAAACGGCTGATCGTCACGGCAGGAGCCACGATCGAAGCCATCGACCCCGTGCGGTTCATCTCGAACCACTCCTCGGGCAAGATGGGCTATGCCATTGCCGGGGAGCTGGCCGACAGAGGGGCCTGCGTGACGCTTGTCACGGGCCGCACGGAGCTGCCGACGCCCGCGGGCGTCGAGCGCGTGGACGTGCTCTCGGCCACCGAGATGTACGACGCCGCGGTCCGGGCTTTCGAAGGGTCCGACGGGGCCGTGATGTGCGCCGCCGTGGCCGACTACACCCCCGACCGGGTTTCGGACACCAAAATCAAGAAATGCGACGGCGACATGTGCATCACCCTGCGCCGCACGCGCGACATCGCCGCCGAGCTTGGAGCGCACAAGGGCGGCCGCCTGCTGGTGGGATTCGCCCTGGAAACCCACGACGAACAGGCGCACGCCGAAGCCAAACTCGAAAAGAAGAATTTCGACTTCATCGTCCTCAACTCGCTGCGCGACGCCGGAGCCGGCTTCCGCGGCGACACGAACAAGGTGACCTTCATCGACCGCACGGGCCGCGAAGAGCTTCCCCTGCTGTCGAAGCGCGAAGTCGCCGAACGCATCGCCGAACGTATCGAAGAGTTTTTCGCCGAATAGCGCGCAATCGCACCCGGTTTTCGTTTTTTCATTTTTAATTCTTAATTTTGAATTCTTAATTCCGAATTGGTATGCTACGCCGTCTGTCGGTCGAAAACTACGCGCTCATCGACAAGCTCGAAATGGAGCTGGACCCCCACCTGAACATCATCACGGGTGAGACCGGGGCCGGAAAATCCATTCTGCTCGGCGCGCTGGGCCTGCTGCTCGGAGCCAAGAACGACGGGCAGGCGATGAAGGACGCAACGCGCAACTGCACGGTGGAGGGGACCTTCGACCTCGCGGGAAGCAGTCTGGAAGCGTTTTTCGCCGAGAACGACCTCGACTATGCCCCCGAAACGACCCTGACGCGCATGATCACCCCTGCGGGCAAGAGCCGCGCCTTCGTCAACGACGTACCCGTGCAGCTGGCGCAACTGCGCGAACTGGGCGCACGCCTGCTGGACATCCACTCGCAGCACCAGAACCTGATCCTCTCGTCGGAGGAGTTCAGGACTTCGGCGCTCGACACCGTGGCTGCGAACGGGGAACTGCTGACGCAGTACGCCGCGCAGTATGCCCGGCTTACGGAGCTGCGCCGCCGTCTCGCGGCCCTGCGCGAAGAGGCCGCCAACGGCCGCCGCGACGAAGAGTGGCTCCGGTTCCAGACCGAGGAACTCACCTCGGCCAACCTGCGCCCCGGCGAGCAGGCAGAGCTGGAGGAGGAGCTGGCGGTGCTCGAAAACGCCGACCGCATCGGCGAGGCGCTGACCTCCCTGCGCAACGCCCTCGACGCCGACGAGACCGGGGTGCTGGCGCAGCTCAAGAATTCGGAGAACGAACTCAACCATATCCGCAGCCACTACCCCGCCGCCGGGGAATATGCCGGACGGCTGCGCTCGGTGCTGGAGGAACTGAAGGACATCAACGGTTCGGCCGCCGCCGCATGCGAACGGCTCGATGCCGACCCCGAGCGGCTGGCGAAGTGCTCGGCGCGGCTCGACACGCTGATCGCCCTGCAACAGAAACACCGCGCGGCGGACGAAGCGGAGCTGATCGCCCTGCGCGACCGCTGCGCTGCACAACTCGCAGCCATCGTCCACAGCGACGAGGAGATCGCCCAGGCGGAAGCAGCCCTCTCGGAAGCAGCCGAAAAGACCGCGACGCTGGCCGACCGTCTGCACAAGACGCGCGAGAAGGCCGCTGCGGGATTCGAGAAACACATCCTCTCGACCCTCGCCCGGCTGGGCATGCCCGAGACGGTTTTCCGCATCGCCCTGACACCCCTCGCAGAGCCGGGACGCACGGGCCGCGACAGCGTGCAATTCCTCTTCACGGCCAATCCGCGAATGACGCCGCAGCCCGTCGAGCGCATCGCCTCAGGCGGCGAGCTTTCGCGCGTGATGCTGGCCCTGAAAGCCCTGCTGGCCGAACGGATGCAGCTGCCGACGATCATCTTCGACGAGATCGACACGGGCGTTTCGGGCCGCATCGCCGACGCCATGGGCGAAATCATCGCCTCGCTCTCGGCCTCGATGCAGGTGGTGGACATCACCCACCTGCCGCAGGTCGCTTCGAAGGGCACGGCGCACTTCGTGGTCTACAAGCGCGGCGGACGCACCGACATCACGCGCCTGGGCGACGAGGAGCGCGTGACCGAGATCGCCAAGATGCTCTCCGGCTCGGAAATCACCGACGCCGCCGTGGCCCAGGCCCGCATCCTGCTCGGCAAATAGCCGTACAAAACCGATTTCACACGTGACGGAGCGGCCGGACCGCTCCGCCCGCCATTATAACCCCTAAAAAACACGACATGAACGACATCCTCGAAATTGCGGCCGCCAACCAGCAGCGCGCCCGCGAGGTCATCCGCGACACCGATCTGGAGGCCATCTGGCGCTCGGTGGGCGCCGAAGCGAACCTCGTAGGCTCGCTCCGCACGGGTCTGCTGATGAAGCACCGCGACATCGACTTTCACATCTACTCCTCACCGCTCCGCGTGGCCGACAGCTTCGCCGCCATGGCCCGGCTGGCCGAAAATCCCCGCATCCGTCGCATCGAGTACGGAAACCTGCTCGACGCGCAGGACCAGTGTCTCGAATGGCATGCGTGGTATGCCGACGCCGACGAACGGCTCTGGCAGATCGACATGATCCACATGCCCCGCGGCTCGGCCTGGGACGGCTATTTCGAACGCGTGGCCGACCGAATCAGCGCCGTACTGACCGACGAGACGCGCCGCGCCGTCCTGCAAATCAAGTACGACACGCCCGACGAGGTGAAGATCATGGGCATCGAATACTACCAGGCGGTCCTTCGCGACGGCGTGCGCACCTATGCCGAGTTCGAAGCATGGCGTGCGGCGAACCCCGTCGAGGGCATTCTGGAATGGATGCCGTAAGCCCGCCGGAAACACCGCTCCCCTGCACGGCCCTGCCGGCCGGCATATGGAAAGCATTGAACCGCAAATGCGGCAAGGAGAAATAACCGCCGCAGCCTCAAAGAAAACGGACCGTTCCTTTCGGGGGACGGTCCGTTTTGCGTCAATGCCGGCGCAGCCGCCACCGTTGCACGATCGTCTCGCCCCGGAAGTAGATGACCAGCGAACTGACGATGACCGCCATGCCCGCCACGGTGCTAAAATCGGGGTATTCCGCCGGGCAGCATGATCCAGCTCAGCACGGCTCCCAGGACAGGATTGATCAAACGGCACATATTGATGTCGCTGACCTTCGTGCCCTCGGTGCGCAGGGCCATGAACCAGAAACTGAAGGCGAAGACCGAGATGAAGACCAGCACGCCGAGACTCGCATAAAACCCGACGGGCTTGGCCCAGAAGGGGTGGAAACCCTCCGCCGCGATGCCCACGCCGTAAATCAGCAGGCCGCCGAAAAACATCTGCACGGCATTCAGGAAGATCGGATCGACCTTGCCCTTGTCCTCCGAAACCGAAATCGCGGAATAGCCCTGGAACAGGATGCAGGCCAGCAGCAGGACGATACCCCCGATGCCGCGCCAGTCGAGCGGCGAACCGTCGCTGCCCGTGCCGACGATCAGCAGCAGTCCCGCGAGGCTCACCGCAAGACTCACGACCTTGTAACGGTTCAGGCGGTCGTTGCTGGCCACGAGGTGCGCCAGCAGCACGTTGATCAGCGGCGTGAGGCCCATGACGATCGAGCTGATGGCCCCGCTGACGAAATCGACACCGAAATAGAAGGCCGTATAGCCCATGAACATATTGATCAGGATCAGGTTGCCGAAAAGCCGCCGGTGCTGCATGATCTCGCGCCACATGCCGCGATGCCAGGTGTAGGCGAAGAGAATGATTCCGACAACGGTGAAGCGCAGGCCCGCGAAATTCATCGGCGAGAAATCGTAGCTCAACCCCTGCTTGATGAACGGATTGACAATCGCCCACAATACTGAGGCCAGCACGGCGTAGAGTATTCCTTTTTTCATAACGTGCATCTTTCCGCCGCAAAGGTACGAAAAACGGCCGGCAAAACGAAACCGGTCCGGGCAAATGGACGGGCCGGTCCGGGAGCAGGCCGTGCATTCGCCGGAACGGCGCAGATGCCGGATACCGCGTCCCGGTCCGGGCGGATTCTGATTTTAAGCCGGATCCGTCCGGGCATCGTGAAGAACGGGACGAACGGATAGTACTTGAGGTACATTCCATTCGCCCCGTTCGAGAGATGTGCGGAAATATCCGCTTATAAATGGGAATCCGTTACATCATGCCGCCCATACCGCCTGCGGGCATCGCCGGCATGGCGGGAGCGTCGGACTTCTTCTCGGCCAGCACGCACTCCGTGGTGAGGAACATCGAGGCGATCGACGCGGCGTTCTCCAGCGCTACGCGCGACACCTTCGTCGGGTCGATGATACCGGCTTTCAGCAGGTCCTCGTACTTGTCGTCGCGGGCGTTGTAACCGAAGGCGTCCTTGCCCTCCTTCACCTTGTTGACGACCACCGAGCCTTCGCCGCCGGCGTTCTCGACGATCTGGCGGAGCGGCTCCTCGATGGCGCGTTTCACGATCTGGATACCCGTCGTCTGGTCCTCGTTCTGGCCCTTCAGGCCTTCGAGAGCCGCCGTGGCACGGATGTAAGCCACGCCGCCGCCCGGAACGATACCTTCCTCGACGGCTGCGCGCGTTGCGGCCAGCGCGTCGTCGACACGGTCCTTCTTCTCCTTCATCTCGACCTCCGTGGCGGCTCCGACGTAGAGCACGGCGACACCGCCGGCCAGCTTGGCCAGACGCTCCTGCAACTTCTCCTTGTCATAGTCCGACGTAGCCTTGTCGATCGACGAGCGGATCTGGGCCACACGGGCTGCGATCTCCTCCTTCTTGCCGGCGCCGTCGACGATGGTGGTGTTCTCCTTGTTGAGCGTCACCTTGTCGGCCGAACCCAGCATCTCCAGCGTCGTATCCTCGATCTTCATGCCCTTGTCGGCCGAGATCACGGTCGCACCCGTCAGGACGGCGATGTCTTCGAGCATCTCCTTGCGGCGGTCACCGAAGCCCGGAGCCTTGCAGGCGGCGATCTTCAGCGTGCCGCGGAGTTTGTTGACAACCAGCGCCGAAAGGGCCTCGCCGTCGACATCCTCGGCGATGATCAGCAGCGCACGGCCGCTCTGGGCCACCGGCTCCAGCACGCCCATCAGCTCCTTCATCGTCGAAACCTTCTTGTCCGTGATCAGGATATAGGGCTTTTCGAGCTGCGCCTCCATCTTTTCCGTGTCGGTGATGAAGTAAGCCGAAATGTAACCGCGGTCGAACTGCATGCCCTCGACCACCTCGACATGGGTCTCGGTTCCCTTGGCCTCCTCGACGGTGATGACTCCCTCGTTGTTGACCTTGGCCATCGCCTCGGCGATCAGCTTACCGATCGTCTCGTCGTTGTTGGCCGAAATGGTGGCCACCTGCTCGATCTTGGCGAAATCCGAACCGACCTCCTGGCTCTGCTTCCGCAGCGACTCCACGACCGTCGCAACGGCCTTGTCGATACCGCGTTTCAGGTCCATCGGGTTGGCTCCGGCCGTCACGTTCTTCAGGCCGACGCCGATGATCGACTGCGCCAGCACGGTTGCGGTGGTCGTACCGTCGCCCGCATCGTCGTTGGTCTTCGAAGCGACCTCGCGGACCATCTGGGCGCCCATGTTGGCGAAAGCGTCCTCCAGTTCCACCTCCTTGGCCACCGTCACACCGTCCTTGGTGATCTGCGGAGCGCCGAATTTCTTGTCGATGATCACGTTGCGGCCTTTGGGACCGAGCGTTACCTTAACGGCGTTCGACAGCGCGTCGACACCCTCCTTGAGCAGTTCGCGCGCCTCTACGTTATATTTAATATCCTTTGCCATGACTGTTTATCGATTTTAGATGATTGCCAAAATATCGTTCTGTTTCATAATGAGGTAGTCCACGCCGTCGACCTGGATTTCCTGACCGGCATACTTGCCGTAGAGCACCTGGTCGCCCTCCTTGACCTCCATCTTGACCTCCGAGGTTCCGGGGCCTACTGCAACGACTTTGCCTGCCAGCGGTTTCTCCTTGGCCGTGTCGGGGATGATCAATCCGCCGGCCGTCTTCTCCTCCGCGGGATTCGGGAGAATCAGCACGCGGTCCGATAATGGTTTTACGTTCATAGCTTTGTGTTTTAAATTTGTTTGATATAATATGTTTCATTCGCTTTCGCAACCTCTATCCCATCAATAGATGTGCCAACCGTTTTTTGGCAGATTTTGCGTGACAAACGAGCAGAGGCGACTGCCATTTTGTCATTTCCGCCATTTCCGGACGATTTTTCAGCCGTTTTTTTTGCACGGACCGAAAAATCGTATTACATTTGCATCCCGATACGACGAACACGTATCACACGGTGGATGTAGCTCAGTCGGTTAGAGCGTCGGATTGTGGTTCCGAAGGTCGAGGGTTCGAGCCCCTTCTTCCACCCGAAAAGGTCTTCTTGCGAAGACCTTTTTTCGTTGGCATGTGCAGACAGCTCAATTGGCCGACACGGAACATGCGATACGAATCCGTCGGGCGACATCGCCTCCGCGCTCCGGTTCCCGGGGCTGCATCATAAAAAAACCGGACGCCTCGCGGCATCCGGTTCTCTTTATATTCCGGCAGCAAATTACTTGCGGTAGATCTTCGTGTAGCCGTAGATAGCCTCGTCGCCGAGTTCCTCCTCGATGCGGAGCAGCTGGTTGTACTTGGCCATACGGTCCGAACGCGAAGCCGAACCGGTCTTGATCTGACCCGAGTTCGTAGCCACGGCGATGTCGGCGATGGTCGAATCCTCGGTCTCGCCCGAACGGTGCGACGTCACCGACGTATAGCCGGCGCGGTGAGCCATCTCGATGGCGTCGAGCGTCTCGGTCAGCGTACCGATCTGGTTTACCTTGATCAGGATCGAGTTGGCGCAGCCCATTTCGATACCCTTCTTCAGGAAGTCCACGTTGGTGACGAACAGGTCGTCGCCCACGAGCTGGCACTTGTCGCCGATCTCGGCGGTCAGCATCTGCCAGCCTTCCCAGTCGTTCTCCGACATGCCGTCCTCGATCGAGTCGATGGGGTATTTGGCGACGAGTCCCTTCAGGTACTCCACCTGCTCCTTCGACGTACGCTTGGCGCCCTTCTCACCCTCGAACTTGGTGTAGTCGTAAACGCCGTCCTTGTAGAACTCCGACGAAGCGCAGTCCATGCCGATCGACACGTCGCCGCCCTCGCACTTGCGGCCGGGCTTGTAGCCGGCCATCTTGATGGCCTCGATGATCGACTCGATGGCATCCTCCGTGCCGTTGAGCGCGGGAGCGAAACCACCCTCGTCGCCTACGGCCGTCGAGAGGTTACGGTTGTGGAGCACCTTCTTCAGGTTGTGGAACACCTCGGCGCCCATGCGGATGCCCTCCTTGAACGAAGGAGCGCCCACGGGACGGATCATAAACTCCTGGAATGCGATCGGAGCGTCCGAGTGCGAACCGCCGTTGATGATGTTCATCATCGGAACGGGCAGCGTCTTGGCGTTCGCGCCGCCGATATAGCGATAGAGCGGCATGCCGAAATAGTCGGCGGCAGCGCGGGCAACGGCCAGCGACACGCCGAGGATGGCGTTTGCGCCGAGCTTCGACTTGGTGGGGGTTCCGTCGAGGGCGATCATGGCCTTGTCGATGCCCACCTGGTCGGCTACGTTCATGCCGATGACGGCCGGAGCGATCACTTCGTTAACGTTCTTCACGGCGTTCAGGACGCCTTTGCCCAGGTAACGGCTCTTGTCGCCGTCACGAAGCTCAAGGGCCTCGTTCTCGCCCGTCGACGCTCCGCTCGGAACGGCAGCGCGGCCGAATGCGCCCGATACGGTACGAACTTCGACCTCGATGGTCGGATTGCCTCGCGAGTCGAGGATTTCCCTTGCGTGAATCTCTACAATCTGCATAGTTGTAATAATTTGAATTTTATGGTGTTTGAATGCTAATTCCCTGAATCGGCACGGCAAAGGTACAAAATAATTGTGAATTGCAGTTTCATTATTGTTATTTTTTTCACGACAACAGCATTCGTTTCCGCGGATTTTTCTACAAATATCGTATCTTTGTGCCGCGGCACAGACGCATAACCTGTAAACGACTTTCAATCAATGCGAAAAGTTCTTTCGTTCTCGCTCTTTCTGATGCTGGGCCTCGTCGCCTCGCAGCTGCTTCCCGGCGCACTCGGCACGGCCTATCCGGGTTTCAAGGCGACTGCCGACACCCTGCTCTACATCTGCCTGGGATTCATTATGATCAACGTCGGACGGGAGTTCGAAATCGACAAGTCGCGCTGGCGCTCCTACACCGCCGATTACTTCATCGCCATGGCCACCGCAGCGCTGCCGTGGCTGCTGATCGTCCTCTACTATATTTTCGTCCTGCTGCCCTCCGACCTCTGGACCGACTCCGCGGCGTGGAAGGAAAACCTGCTGCTGAGCCGTTTCGCGGCCCCGACCTCGGCCGGCATCCTCTTCACGATGCTCGCCGCGTTAAGCCTGAAAAACAGTTGGATATACCGTAAGATCCAGGTGCTGGCGATCTTCGACGACCTGGACACCATCCTGCTGATGATCCCGCTGCAAATCCTGATGATCGGCCTCAAATGGCAGATGTTCGCCATCGTGGGCGTGGTCGTCGTACTGCTTATCGCAGGCTGGCGGTGGCAGGCGCGGTGGAACGTCCGGCAGGACTGGAAACGCATCCTGGGGCTTTCGGCGGTGGTCTGCGTCCTGACGCAGGCGCTCTACATCGTCACCGCGCGGTGGTACGGACCTGAAAACAGCATACACATCGAGGTGCTGCTTCCGGCCTTCGTGATCGGCATGCTGATGAAGCACAGGGAGATCGACACCCCGACCGAACGCCGCGCCGCAACGGGCATCTCGTTCCTGTTCATGCTGCTTGTCGGCATGAGCATGCCGCTCGTGACGGGCGCTTCGGCGGCAGACGCCGCCGCGGCCGCCACCTCCATCACGGCGTCGCAGCCGATGATGCCGTGGGGCGTGCTGATCCTGCACGTCGTGGCCGTTTCGGCGCTCTCGAACATCGGGAAGCTGGTCCCGGTCTTCTTCTACCGCGACCGGAAACTGAGCGAGCGGCTCGCACTCTCGATCGGCATGTTCACCCGCGGCGAGGTGGGCGCAGGCGTCATCTTCATCGCCCTGGGATACAGCCTCGGCGGCCCGGCGCTGATCATCTCGGTGCTGACGCTGGTGCTGAACCTGATCCTCACGGGCGGCTTCGTCGTCTGGGTCAAGAAACTGGCCCTGAAAAGCTGCACACCCGAAGCATAATTTCATCGACCTCCATGAAAAGATACGCATTCATCCTGCTCGTTCTGCTGTCGGCGGGAGCCGTCCGGGCGCAGCGGTATGAGAAGAACATCCTGGGCGTCCGCGCCGGCGTCAACGTGTCGACCTGCGCCATCTCGATCGAAGACGTGCGGATAAACACCGGTTCGCGCGCGGGATTCCACTTCGCCGTGACGGACCAGATCCTGCTCCACCGCAGCCTGCCCCTCTACCTCGAAACGGGCATCGGCTTTTCGAGCCGCGGCGGCAGGGCCGCCGCCGAAATCTATGGCGACATCTACAACATGACCATGCGTCCGTTCTACATGCAGGTCCCCCTGCTCGTCAACTACCATTTCCACATCCGGGATCTCCTCACGATCCAGCCCTTCGCGGGCATATACGGCGGCGTGGGCATCCGGGGCGCGATGAAGACCGAATACGGCAACGAGGATATGTTCAGCGCCCCGGGCTTCCTCTCCCGCATGGATTTCGGCGTGCGCGCGGGCGCCGGGTTCGTCATCAGACGCATCTACCTGGGCATAAGCTACGACATCGGCTGCCGCGACCTGTTCCGGGGCGGCGAATTCTTCGGCTACGCACTCCAGCCCGAAAGCGCCGAAATACGCAACAACTGCCTGACCGTAAACATCGGTTACAATTTCTGACATCCGATAGCTATCCTGCTAAAGCAAAAGCATTTACGGATATTTTGCTTCATTGTCCGTAAAAAATTTCGGGGGGGGGATTTTTCGAAAAAATTATCCTATATTTGCCACGTATACAAACCCAAACCCATTCATTATGAAAAAAGTATTGCTTATCGTGGCCGCCATCCTGCTGGCAAATGCCGTTTCGGCGCAAAACTACGAAAAGAACATCCTGGGCGTCCGCGCCGGACTGAACCTGTCGAGCTACTCGATTTCGGCCGGAGGTGCGTCCATCAGCACCGACTCGCGGGCCTCGTTCCACGTCGCCGTGACCGATCAGATCCTGCTTTGCAACAAACTACCCTTCTACCTCGAAACCGGGCTTGCCTTCTCGAGCCGCGGCGGCAAGGTCGACGGCGTGAGCTTCCGCCCCTCCTACCTGCAAATCCCCGTGCTGGTGAACTACCACTTCAACATCAAGGACATCGTTACGATCCAACCCTTCGCAGGTCTTTACTACGGGCTCGGCATCGGCGGCAAAGTGAAGGTCGGCGACGAGAAGGGCGACATCTTCGGAGACGAAGGCGGGTTGAAACGTTCCGATCTGGGCGTGCGTCTGGGCGCCGGCGTCGTCTGGAAACGCATTTACTTCGGACTGGGCTACGACATCGGCTGCCTGAATCTGGTCAAGGAGAGCGACGGCGAGGGCACGATGCGCAACAACTGCTTCACGATCAGCGTCGGATACAATTTCTAATCCGCCCCTGCGCCAATAAAAAAGGGACGTCCCTCGTCGGGCGTCCCTTTTCCGTTCCGCATAAACGGTCATTCCCGCAGCAGCACCGACGAATCGCCGTAGCTCAAAAAGCGGAAGCCGTGGCCGAGGGCGTAGTCGTAAATCCGCCGCCACCCGTCGCCCACAAAGGCCGAAACCAGCAGCAGCAGCGTCGATTTGGGCTGGTGGAAATTGGTGACGATATTGTGCACGATGCGGAACTCGTAGTCCAGCGGCGTGATCATGATCTGCGTCGAGGCTTTCAGCCGGTCCAGCCCCTCGCGCTCCATATACCCCGACAACTCCTGCAACGCCTCGCGGCCCGAAAACTCCGCGGGAATGTCGTACAGCTCCCACTGCCCCACGACCCGCCCGGCATCGGGCGTCCCGGCCGTGCGGATGCGCCACGCAAGGGCCGCAAGCGATTCCAAAGTACGCACCGAGGTGGTTCCCACGGCGGTGATATGCCCCCACTTCTCCAGCAGGCGGGCCACCGTCGCACGGCGCACCTCGAAATGCTCGGTGTGCATCGGATGCCGCGCGGCGTCCTCGTCCTTGACGGGCAGGAACGTGCCCGCCCCGACATGGAGCGTCACCTCCTCGAAGGCGAATCCGCGCGCCTTCATCTCCCCGATCAGCTCGGGCGTGAAATGCAGCCCGGCGGTCGGTGCGGCCACCGAACCTTCGAACTTCGAATAGACCGTCTGGTAGCGCGTGTTGTCGATCTCCTCGCTCTCGCGGTTCAGGTAGGGCGGAATCGGAATCCGCCCGAGGTATTCGAGCAGCTGCCCGAAGGTCATCGGGGCCGTCCACTCGAAACGCACGACGCACTCGCGGCCGTGGTCCTCGACGATCCATGCACGAAGGTGCTCGGCGCAGCCCCCGCGTTCGAAATTGATCTCCACGTACCCCTCTTTCCACTTCTTGCGGTTGCCCACGATGCACGACCATGTGCAGCCGCCCGTGACGGCGAACGCCCGCTCGTAGTCGGCCGGGTCGTGCGGCTCGAGACAGAAGACCTCGATGCGCGCCCCGGAGAGCTTGTGCATGACGATCCGCGCCCGGATCACCTTCGTGTTGTTGAAAACCAGCAGCTCCCCGGCCGGCAGCACGTCGCCGATGTCGGCGAAACGCTTTTCCGCGATTTCTCCGCCGCGCCAGACGAGCAGCTTCGAGGCGCTGCGCTCGGCGAGCGGGAATTTGGCGATCCGCTCGTCCGGAAGGTCGTAATCGAAGCGGCTGATGTCGATATGTCGTTCCATATTTTGCCCGAAATTATGCGGCAAAGTTACTATTTTTTGTAACTTTGCGGCGCTGCAAGGCAATAGAAAAAGGAAAAACCCATGAAAACCGACTTTCTGGTTATCGGTTCCGGCGCCGCGGGCCTTTCGTTCGCGCTGAAAGCCGCAGCCCACGGACACGTTACGATCGTCACCAAGGGCGCGATCGAAGAGTGCAACACCAATTATGCACAAGGCGGCATCTGCTCGGTAACGTACGCCCCCGACACATTCGAGAAACACATCCGCGACACGCTGATCTGCGGCGCAGGCAAATGCGACGAGAAGGCCGTGGAACTGGTCGTGCGGCGGGCCCCGGAACTGATCGCCGACCTCATAGCCTGGGGCACGCGTTTCGACAAGACCCCCGACGGGCGTTTCGAGCTCAACCGCGAAGGCGGACACTCGGAGCACCGCATCCTCCACCACGAGGACCTCACGGGAGCCGAGATCGAACGGGCGCTCGTGCAGTCGGTGAGGGAGCATCCGAACATCACGGTTCTCGAACGCCACTTCGCCATCGACCTGCTGACGCAGCACCATCTGGGCGAATTCGTCACGCGCCACACGCGCGGACTGGCCTCGTTCGGGGCCTACGTCCTGAATCTCGACACCAACGAGATCGAGACCATGCTTTCGAAATTCACCGTCGTGGCCACGGGCGGCTGCGGCAACGTCTACTCCACGACCTCGAACCCCGTGGTCGCCACGGGCGACGGCATCGCCATGTGCCACCGCGCCAAGGCGATGACCGAGAACATGGAATTCATCCAGTTCCACCCCACGACGCTCTACAACCCCGGCGAGAAGCCCAACTTCCTGATCACCGAAGCCATGCGCGGCTTCGGGGCCATCCTGCGGCTGCCCGACGGCAAGGAGTTCATGGACAAATACCACCCGATGAAATCCCTCGCGCCGCGCGACGTGGTGGCCCGCGCCATCTACCGCGAGATGACCAAACGGGGTTCCGACTTCGTCTACCTCGACGTGACGCACAAGAACCCCGAGGCCGTGAAGAGCCATTTCCCGAACATCTACGAGAAATGCCGCTCGATCGGCATCGACATCACCAAAGACTGGATTCCCGTGACCCCTGCGGCGCACTACTGCTGCGGCGGCGTGAAGGTCGACACCAACGGCGAAACCTCCGTGAAACGGCTCTACGCGCTGGGCGAGACCTCGTGCACGGGACTGCACGGCGCCAACCGCCTGGCCTCGAACTCGCTGATCGAAGCGGTGGTCTACGCCGACCAGGCCGCGCGCCACACGGCGTCGCTGCTGGAGAAAGTCGATTTTCAGGAGGGCATTCCCGACTGGGATTTCGAAGGCACGCAGCACACCGAGGAGATGCTGATGATCATCCAGTCGAAGCGCGAGATGCAGACGATCATGTCCAACTACGTGGGCATCGTGCGGTCGAACCTCTCGCTCAAGCGCGCCATGCACCGGCTGGAAATTCTCTGGCAGGAGACCGAGGAACTTTACAACAAGACCAAGCCCAACCGCGAACTGTGCGAGCTGCGGAACATGATCGCCATCGCCTACCTGGTCATCAAGCAGGGCCGCGAGATCAAGGAGTCGGTGGGCTGCCATTACAATGCGGATTATCCAAAGGAGGGATAATCCGCATAATTAAGAATTAAGAATTAAAAATGAAAAATTTAAAAATGGGATTCGCAGGCAAACCGTCCAAAGCACAGGTTTTTCGATAACGCATGTCAAAAAACCGTCTCTTTCACAATCGCCAAGGAGGCTATTTTTCATTTTTAATTCTTAATTTTTAATTGCGCAAGTCATGACACAACAGGAAGAGATAACCCGGCGGCGGACCTTCGCCGTCATCGCCCACCCCGACGCGGGCAAAACCACCCTTACGGAAAAACTGCTGCTGTTCGGCGGCGCCATCCATGTGGCCGGAGCCGTCAAGAGCAACAAGATCAAGAAGGGCGCCACGTCCGACTTCATGGAGATCGAACGCCAGCGAGGCATCTCGGTGGCCACGGCCGTGATGGGATTCGAATACCGGGGCTGCAAGATCAACATCCTCGACACCCCGGGCCACGAGGATTTCGCCGAGGACACCTACCGCACGCTGACGGCCGTCGACTCGGTGATCATCGTCATCGACGGCGCCAAGGGCGTCGAGGCCCAGACCCGCAAGCTGATGGAGGTCTGCCGCATGCGCCAAACCCCCGTGATCGTCTTCATCAACAAGCTCGACCGCCCGTCGAAAGAGCCGTTCGACCTGCTGGACGAGGTGGAGAAGGAACTGCATATCCGCGTGCGGCCGCTGGCCTTCCCGATCTCGAACGGACCCACGTTCAAGGGCGTCTACAACCTTTACGAGAAGAACCTCTCGCTCTTCACGTCGGACGAAAAGCTCACGGCCGACGCCTCGACGGCCGAAATCTCGGACCTCGCCTCGCAGGAACTCGAAGGCTACATCGGCGAGAAGTTCGCCGCCCAGCTGCGTTCCGACGTGGAACTGGTCGAGGGCGTCTACGACCAGTTCGACCGCGACGCCTACCTGCGGGGCGAACTGGCCCCGGTGTTCTTCGGCTCGGCGGTGAACAATTTCGGCGTGCGCGAACTGCTCGAATGCTTCGTGCGCATCGCCCCCTCGCCGCGCCCGGCGCCGACCGAAACCCGGCAGGTGGAGCCTGCGGAGCCGAAAATGACCGGCTTCGTCTTCAAGATCCACGCCAACATGGACCCCAACCACCGCGACCGCATCGCGTTCCTGAAGATCTGTTCCGGCACGTTCGAACGGAATAGGAACTACCTCCACGTACGCAGCGGCAAGCAGCTGAAATTCTCCTCCCCGACGGCCTTCATGGCCGAGAAAAAGTCGGTGATCGACTTCGCCTATCCGGGCGACATCGTGGGTCTGCACGACACGGGGAACTTCAAGATCGGCGACACCTTCACCGAAGGCGAGAAGCTCCGCTTCACCGGAATTCCGTCGTTCGCCCCCGAGCAGTTCCGCTACATCGAGAACGCCGACCCGCTGAAATTCAAGCAACTGGCCAAAGGCATCGACCAGCTGATGGACGAGGGCGTGGCGCAGCTGTTCACAAGCTCGCTCAACGGCCGCAAGATCATCGGCACGGTGGGCGCGCTCCAGTTCGAGGTCATCCAGTACCGTCTGGAGCACGAGTACAACGCCGCGTGCCGCTGGGAGCCGATCTCGATCTACAAGGCCTGCTGGATCGACAGCGACAACGCCGCGCAGTTGGCCGACTTCAAGCGCCGCAAGCACACCAACATGGCCGTGGACAAGCACGGCCGCGACGTTTTCCTCGCCGACACCAGCTACGGGCTGGCTCTCGCGCAGGAGAACTTCAAGGATATCCGCTTCCACTTCACCTCGGAGTTTTAGGACGCCGCCTGACACTAAAAAACCGCCGGAGCATTCGACTCCGGCGGTTTTTCACATCAGGCTGCCGCACATCAGATCATCGGGACCTCGATGACCAGCAGCCGTGCGTTTTCGGAAGCGCGGATCAGAAAATCGTCGGCGTCCGATATGCCCATGCCGTCACGGGGACCGAGCGGTTCGCCCGCGACCTCGGCCGTGCCTTCGATCACGAAAACATAGGCCCCGTTGCCGTGAAGGTTCATGCGATACCGGGCTTCCCGCCCGGCGTCGAGGTCGAGCGTATGGAACCATGCCGTCTGGTGAATCCATCCCACGTGTTCCCCGCCGCGGCCTTCGGGAGCCACGATCAGCCGGAACTCATTGCGCTTCGCGGGCGCGAGTTCGATCTGGTTGTAACGGGGCGTATGGCCCTCGGCGTCGGTGATGACCCAGATCTGCAGGAACTTCACCGGCTCCTCGCGGCTGGCGTTCATCTCGCTGTGCGTGATGCCCGTACCGGCGGTCATCACCTGCAATTCGCCCGGCTTGAGGAGCTGCATGTTGCCCATGCTGTCGCCGTGCCTCAAGGCGCCCGAGAGAACGAGCGAAACGATCTCCATATTCTCGTGGGGATGCGTTCCGAACCCCTCGCCCGGGGCCACGGTATCGTCGTTGAGCACGCGCAGGGCGCCGAAATGAATCCGCCCGGGATCGTAGTATCCGGCGAAGCTGAAAGTATGGTGGGTCCGGAGCCAGCCGTGATCGGCATACCCGCGGGTCGCGGCTCTGTGAATCGTCTTTTTCATAATTTGCATTCATTCAATAATCATTGAATACAAACGCAAATCATATGCCGGTTATTGCGTCACTCCAACTCCAGGTTGCTCACCCGGTCGGTCGTCGCGAACCCGAAATCGGGATAGACGTAAAGCCCGAAACGCGGCTCGGTCTCGCCGTGCGTATAGGCCCAGATCGAAGCGTAGTCCTCGGGGTCCTCGCCCATCTTGCCCAGCTGGCGCAGGTAGGCGGCCAGCGACTTGTTCTCGACGATGAAGATTTCGCCCATACTGTCGATGATCGGGCTGTGGCGGCGCGTCCGGTCGTGGTCGAAACGCAGCAGACGCTTGCCCTCGGCCGTGATGCCCACCAGCCGGAACGACATGCTCTTGCCGATGGCCGGGAGGTTCAGCACGCTGCGGTCCGTGGCCAGAAACGGCAGGTGGTGACGGCGCATGAAGCGGCGGATTTTCGCAGCCGTATCCGTCCCGTCGGCCAGCAAATCGTCGAGTTCGGCCGCCTGCTCCGGAGTGAGCCGCCCGTAAACCTTCTCCTCGACCTGCTCCTGCATCGAGCGGCTGTTGGGGGTGAAAACGGCGTAATTCTCCTGAAACCCCTTGACCGAGAAGGTGTAGTAGCAGACCACGCCGAGCGAATTGAGCACCTGGCGCAGGCGTGTGGTGTGCCCGCGGCGCGAAGCGGCCACGGTGTAGACCAGCTGGTTGGTGATGAGCCACCCCGCCGAAAGGATCTTCCGGATGGCCTCCTCGGCTTCGGGCGTCACTTCGAGCGGCGTCTGGAAATGGGTCTGGATGACGAACTGCTTCACGCCGACGGCCGAGGCCTTCTCGCGGAATTCGCGGAGGATTTCGACCAGTTCGTCGTTGACGCGCATCGGCAGATAGGCCGGCAGGCGCGACCCGAGGCGCACGCGCTGCAATTCGGCGTACTTCTCCCCGTCGGGGCGTCGGGCATTGGCCCGGCGCTTGCGGCCGGCCATGCGGCAGACCGCTTCGAGAATGTTACGCAGCGTTTTGTTCTGGCTCATCAGGGCGTCGCCGCCCGTGATGAGGATGTCGCGCAGCTGGGTGTCCTCCTCGAAATAGTTCATCAGGCGGCGCAGCTTGTGGTCCCAGCTCTCCTTGGGGCGCAGGGTCTCGAATTCGAAATTGAGGCGTTCGCTCTGGAAGTCGTACATGCGCTGGCACGAGGCGCACAGCCCGCCGCAGGCGCGGCCCATCGTGTCGGGAATCAGGATCGCCACCTCCGGGTAACGGCGGTGGATGTTGTGTCCGTCGGGCAGCAGCCACCCGGCGGCATTGGGTCGTCCGGCCTCGACGACATCCTCGCGCTCCCAGGCGCGGATCTGCCCGTAGGTTTCGACCAGCTGCGGCGAATAAAGAATGTAACTGCGGATGGCGGCATCGTCGTAGCCGCCGCCCGTGACGTCGAGCAGCGAAAGGTAATAGGGCGTGGCGAAGAAGGGCATTCCCTTCTTGCGGGCCTTCGAGAGCAGATACATCGTCTCCGACGAGAGCGAGTCAGCCAGAAAGCGGTTCAGTTCCGAGGGGCTTTTCACGGCCATCGCCAGCTGGAAGCGGAAATCGCCCCACCAAGCGGCCACCTGCCGGTACTTCTCCTCGTAGGTCATGCCGTCGGCGAACTGGAAGCGCGACGGAACCTTCGACTTGCGGTTCCCGATCTTCTGGATCAGCAGGTGGAGCATCCGTTCGCGGTTGTCGGCGCGGATGGCCCGCACCCCGTCGTCCTGTCCCGAGAGCCAGCGTTCGGTGCGGCTGCGCACGCGCTGGGGCGAAGGCAGCGGAATCTCCGGAGCATCCAGCAGGCGGAAGAGATGGTACAGATCGACGAACAGGTCGGAAGGCATTTCGGGGTTTTCGAGCCTTCCGGTAAGAAACTGCCACAGCAGCGTGAGGGTCCTGACTTCCAGCTGCCGGTCGGTGGATAATTCGCGGACGCTGCGTCCGTCGTAGTCGATCAACAGTCGAATCTGCTCCGCTGCTTCGCCTTCCGCCGCCCGGTGTGCGTCCACGAACTCCCGGAGGCCCATGCGAAACCGTTCGCCGTCGCCGCTGGCGTCGGCAAGGGCCGCAAGGCCGGGAAACTCCTGACGATAAAGCAGTACGAGTTGGGAAAGGGTCAGTGCAAGCATTTTCTTTTGTTTCATAAGCATTGTCTTTTTAGAAATGGAACCATTCAAAACAGGCCGGCAGGAGCGGAGATATTCCGGCCTTCGGGTTATATGCGGGGCAACAATATAGTAAAAATTTTTAAGATCACAAGAACCCTCCCTGTAAATTCCTGAACTTTCGGCCGAAAATCCGTCAAATTTTCAAAAACCGGCCCTTGAAGGCCTCTTCACCGGGTAAAAACGAAAGGTTTCGTTATATAACTTGCGAAAGTTTCGTTTTTTTATTATTTTTGTTCCGACACAACATTTGCCACCCCCAAACCACCGAAAAATGAAAAGACTGCTGTTGCTCGCACTCTTCGCCGCCACGGCGGCCTCGGCGAAAGCCCCCGCCGAACGCTGGCTCGATCCCGAATGCTTCGAAGTCGGCCGCGCGCCGATGCGCACGAGTTTCATCGCCTTCCCCACGGCCGCCGAGGCCATTCCCGAGAACGACTACACCCGTTCGCCCTTCTACCGCACGCTCAACGGCGAATGGTCCTTCCTGCGCGTGGACCGACCGGGAGCCGAACCCGAAGGGTTCTTCCGCTCCGGACACGACGACTCGTCGTGGGGTACAATGCCCGTGCCGGGAATCTGGGAGCTGAACGGCTGCGGCGACCCGGTCTACACGAACAAACCCTACCCGTGGCACAAGTTCTTCGAGGTGAAACCTCCGCTGATTCCCCATGAACAGAATTACACGGGCCTCTACCGCCGCACGGTGACCGTTCCCGCCGACTGGAAGGGCCGCGACATATTCATTCACATCGGCTCGGCCACCTCGAACGTGACGCTCTGGGTCAACGGCCGCGAAGCGGGTTACAGCGAAGACAGCAAACTCGAAGCCGAATTCGACATCACCCGTTACCTGACGCCGGGCAGCGACAACCTGATCGTGATGCGCGTCAACCGCTGGTGCGACGGTTCGTTCCTCGAAGACCAGGACTTCTGGCGGCTTTCGGGCATCGGCCGCGACTGCTACCTCTATGCCCGAGACAAACGCCGGCTGGCCGACGTACGGCTGACGCCCGATCTGGTCGACGATTACCGCAACGGCACGCTCCGCGCCGAGATCGCCACGACGCCGGGCATCGGCAGCGTACGGCTGACGCTCCGCGACGCGGTGGGCCGCACGCTCGACGCGCGCACGCTCCGCCCCCGCCGCAACGCAGCCGAAACGACGTTCGAAGTCGCCGCCCCGAAGCAGTGGAGCGCCGAAGCCCCGAACCTCTACACGCTCACGGCCGAGGCCCTGGCCGCCGACGGCTCGGTGACCGAAGCCGCGGCCTTCCGCGTCGGATTCCGCAAGGTCGAGATCCGCGGCGGGCAGCTGTTAGTCAACGGCAAACCGATCCTCATCAAAGGCGTCAACCGGCACGAAATGGAGCCGAACACGGGTTATTATGTCACGCGCGAAGAGATGGTGCGCGACATCCGCGAGATGAAACGCCTCAACATGAACGCCGTGCGCACGTGCCACTACCCCGACACGCCGCTGTGGTACGACCTCTGCGACGAATACGGTCTCTACGTCGTGGACGAAGCCAACGTCGAATCGCACGGCTACCACTACCGCGACAAGTCGAAGAACCTCGCCGGCAACCCCGCCTTCGCCGCCGCGCACCTCGACCGCAACCGCCGCATGGTGCTGCGCGACTACAACCACCCCTCGATCATCGTCTGGAGCACGGGAAACGAGGCCGGAAACGGCCCCAACTTCGAACGCTGCTACGACTGGATCAAGGCTTTCGATCCGTCGCGCCCCGTGCAGTACGAGCAGGCCTCCTACCACGGAGACTACAACACCGACATCGTCTGCCCAATGTACTGGAGCTACGGGCAGTGTGAGAAATACCTCGCCGAGAATCCCCAGAAACCGCTGATCCAGTGCGAATACGCCCATGCCATGGGCAACTCGATGGGCGGATTCAAGGAGTACTGGGACATGATCCGCCGCGAACCCAAATACCAGGGCGGATTCATCTGGGACTTCGCCGACCAAGCCCTTGCCTGGCGCAGTCCCGAAGGCCGGCTGACCTACCGTTACGGCGGCGACTACAACGACACGGACGCTTCGGACAGCACCTTCTGCTGCAACGGCGTGCTGGCCTCCGACCGCTCGTGGCATCCCCACGCCTACGAGGTGAAGCATCAACACCGGCCGATCCACACCACGCCCCGCGACCTGAAAAACGGCGTCGTGAACATCTATAACGAGAATTTCTTCACAGACCTTTCGCCCTACCGCCTGCTCTGGGAGATCACCTCCGACGGACAGCCCGTGTTGAGCGGCACGGTCGAGCGTCTCGACGTGGCTCCGCAGACCACCGCCACCGTGACGCTGGGCTACAAACCCGAACAGGTCTATGCCTTGGGCGGCGAACTGCTGCTCACGGTGCGTTACCAGCTCCGCGAACGGCAGGGACTGCTCGACGCACTTTATGAAGTCGCCGCCGACCAGCTGACGCTGCGCGGGGACGACCCCGCGGCACGCTTTGCCGCGACCGCTCCCGCCGGGACGCTCCGCGTGGCGGACAAAACCGTTTCGGGCGAAGGATTCTCGGTCTCGTTCGATCCGAAGAGCGGCTTCATCCGTTCCTACCGCCTGCGCAACGTCGAGCTGCTGGACGGTCCCGTGCGGCCCAACTTCTACCGCGCAGCCACGGACAACGATCTCGGCGTGCGCCAGACCGGGAAATACCCCGACAGCCGGATGTGGGCCAAGGCCGAGCCGCAACTCACAGGCTTCGCCCTTACGCCCGGCGACAGCGAAGTGAAAGCCGTCGCCGACTACGCGATCCCCGCCGTCGGCGCACGGCTCCGTCTCACCTACACCGTTGCGGCCGACGGCTCGGTGCGCATCAGCGAAACGATGACCGCCGACCCCGCGCGCAAGGACGTCGCCGACCTGATGCGCTTCGGCATGGCCTTCGAAACCCCGGGCATGTTCGACGCCGTGGAATACTACGGCCGCGGCCCGATGGAGAACTACGCCGACCGCTCCGGCGCCGCCTTCGTGGGACGCTACGCCCAGCGCGTCGCCGACCAGTTCCATATGAAATACGTCAGCCCGCAGGAGTCGGGAACGCGCAGCGGACTGCGCTGGTGGCGGCTGACCGACGACTCGGGCCTGGGCGTGGAGATCTGCTCCGACCGCCACTTCTCGGCATCGGCCATCCCGTTTGCCATCCCGCAGCTCGACAACGGCTCGCCGGAATATGTCCGCCACCCGGGCGACCTCGTGCCCGACGGCCGCACGCACGTCAATATCGAGAGCGTCCAGTCCGGACTGGGGTGCGTCAACAGCTGGGGACGGCTCCCCCGCCCCGAATACCTGCTGCCCTACGGCGACTACTCATTCAACTTCCTGCTGCAGCCCGTCACCGGAGGACGGTAGCCGACGGACAACCAACGCAAAAGCCGCAACCTTTTTAGGTTGCGGCTTTTGCGTTTACATATAACGGACAAGTCCCAAAGCATGAACTCCGGGACCTGCCAATACACCGCCGTTACTATTTTTACCTTTTCGTTTGAAGATATGCTTCGTGAAGACAGTAATATTTCATTTTGAACAACACGTAGGCAATGGAAAGCAATACGACTACAATCCCGAAATAAACCCATCCGTTGACTGGCAGATAGATGGCTCCGAACGAGATCACAACCTGCAAAAGTGCATAGGCCGCAGAAACAACTACATAATGTGGCATGCTCGACAAATGGGCTGCAAAGTGAACGGACTTCCTCAAGGAGTGTACAACCGACAGCAAAACCGGTAAGACCACCTACATCCACAAACGCCTCAAAACGCCTATCTGAACTTAAAACGAAACAAGCCGCGGCTGTGGACATTTTTCCCGAATACGAACAATGCGCTCGAAGGGATATCTACGATACATTAAAACCAAATTGAGGGAGCACAGCGATATTACTAAACTACGCAGAATCAGTCTCATTCAGGAATATACAGCACGTCATTGAATGTAACCTACTTTTTTACAATTAAGCTCACAACGTACATTTGCGACACACAACAAAAAAGAAAAGCGGACGACAATTCATTGATTACCCCCCCCCTCAAAACAGGGATCGGACCCAAATGTTTTTGCCCTTTATGCATCAATATGTTATAACAGTTCTTTATTTTTAAGGTCACGGGGTTGTAGCGATCGTTTTACACTTTATGACATCTCTATACTGTGATATAAAAATGCGAATTATTTTTAATATTTCCAATAGGTAGATAATTGGCAATGTTTCGGAATTTTCAGAGTTATCCTTTTTTGCAATAAATTCATCAAGCGTCTCGCAGCCACTTTCGTCTCATAAATTACTGATGATTCTATTACTTCAACCGTGTGCCATGTTCCTGCAAGTATTACACAACCGAAGTTACATACTGATGGGGCAAGATGAAAGCGTTTTATCTCTATTGTCCATTTTTTAAAGACGCAAGGTATTCTTCATGCAAATGATAATACTTCTTTTTAAACAACACATATATCAATGCAAGCACAATAATTGCGCTTATCAAATAAATCCAATGCGCTACGACCGTATCAGGACACAAGTACACAAAGCCAAGCGAAATCACCAATTGCAGCAACGCATAGAAACTCGAAACCTTAACGTGACCTATCTTCAACTCATTCGCCATAAGTTGGTACACATGCTTACGATGCGCCTCACCAAGATTTTCATGCAACAGAATACGATGCACAATAGTCAAGCAGCCATCCACACCATATACGAGAAGGAAGATCAGGAAGGTTACATCTCCAGTTGCGAGTACAAGATTACCAATCAGAAACAGAAGTATATATGCAATCCCGATTGAACCCACATCACCAGCAAAGCATTTTGCCTTTCCCTTTTGGCGAAAATTGAAGAAACAGAATACGATATCAGCCAACACTACTGTCACAATCAACGACTGTTCCACAAAATCCATTGTATTATTCAGCAAGGCGAGTGGAATCAAAGATGCCATAGCATAGGCACCCGTTATACCATTTACGCCATCCATAAAGTTAATCACGTTTGACGCACCCACACATACGATAAGAGCCAAAATTACTATCCGCCACATATCCAAGTGCAAAATGTCCAACTGATAAAACATCATCGCCATGGCAATAAATTGAGCCACTAGTCTTACAAAATCGGGCAGAGATCGGATATCATCTATGAAACTAACACCGGCAACGAGAGTCACAGCCAAAAGGAACCAGATATATGGGAAGCTCAAAAATACGCTCCATATCCAAAGACTAAAAAGAAAAATAATTCCACCACCCCTCAGAACAATCGTCGAATGGCTCGACCTCTCATTAGGCTTATCAATAATGTTGAATGTATCAGCAATCTTAAAGTATACCAACTCTAAAGCAATAAGAATTACGAAGATGATTCCGTATATGAGAATAGTATTCATAAACAATATTACATTTTATGATTATCGTTTTAACATCCTACTATCTCATCAAGGTTCCTCAAACATTTCTCCTTCATAAAATTTTCTTCATAGAAGGCTCTACCAGAGGCACCCTTTTGAGCCAACGTCTCCTTGGCGGTTTCGGAGAGCCGGACTACAAGTTTAGCAAGCGATTGTGCATCACCAGGTGCCACATGCCATCCGCATTCAGCATCCTTCACCACTTCAGCGCCCTCACCATTTAGACTTGCAATGATAGGACGACCCGCAGCCATATACGAACTGATCTTTGCAGGAGCATACAAATTGAATAGAGGCGAATCCGTAAGCGAAACCAACATTACATCTGCTTTTTTAAAAAACAGAGGCATAGTTTCAGACGGATACCTTCCCAAAGTCAATACCGTCTCTTCAAGCCCATGTTCCTTTACAAACTGCTGTACCCAAGACATCCTGCGTCCATCACCCACAATCACCCATTTAATATCTTTGCGCTCTTTTGTCAGCAATGCAGCTTGTAGATTGCATTCCATTCCGTGAGCTTCTCCTACAGCACCAGCAAACATCACCTTGAAGTTTCTTTCATCAAAAACCATTTCTTCATCAATCCCCTTCTCATTTAAAATATCCGCGAGATTCGTGCAATCCATGTTCGAACCATTACCATCTGACCATTGAGGATAATACACAATCTTATCCTTGTAATTCCCATACTTCAGAATATTCAGATCAAAACTCTTCGAACTAGTCAGTATCTTATCACTCCACTTGTATTCACTCTTTACAAAGTGATTAAAGAATCCCAGAATATGTCTATTGTTGATACCTCCTGCAGCAGCCAGACTCTCCGGCCACAAATCCAGCACCCAAGTATAGAGAGGCACCTTACGAAGTTTCTTATAAAGAACACCAGGAGCTGACATCATAACTGGCGATAACTGCTGCACAAACACAAAATCGTACTTATGGCTGATAGCGAGAAACAGCACATATCCCCAAGCCACTATGAAATAGCTGAAATAATTCAGAATCAGCATAATCTTATTGTTGCCACGAGGAAAGATAGGCAGACGTGTCACTCGTACTCCATTCACCACCTGATTTCTGTTCTTAAACATCCCATACCCTTTATGGAATACCCCATCCGGATAGTTCGGAATGCCGGTCACTACATGCACATCATGTCCCTCCTCTGCCCAATGAAAGGCGACATCATTACCACGAAATATCTCAGGGTAGAAATACTGGCACACGAACAGTATTTTCTTCTTATTACCCATATACCTTACTTTATGCGATTATGCGATATTTACCTAACCAATTTTTGTATGCAACGGCAACTACCATCAGTCCATCGAAGAGAATCTGGCCGAAATATCGGCGATTGAATTTTGTAGCAGAATGTTGAGATAAATCCGTAAGTACTTGGAATTGATATGATACTATACATCCAGCAACGCTAAAAGTCTGTTGCCGGCAAGATGATTTAATGGAGATAGTCTCTTCCACAAATGAGGAGACATTTGTATTATATGGATCTTGAATTATCCGATATGATTGCAGAATTGGAGTTAACATACAATTAATTGCAGCAAGACTCCTCCTACTTTTTCTTAAAAAAACAAACGACCAGAAAAAAATAGAGATATTATAGATTAAATATTCTTTACAGCCCTTTTTTCCGATGCAAGATTATCTATCGTTCTTTTATAGGAATTTATTCACCAAATAAAATATTCTTTTACTTAAGAAATAAGAATGAGATAAAGTTCTTACAATAATTGACGGATATGATTTTAGGGTTGTGCAATGCTTATTTGCTTCAAATGTTACAAGAACCAATTTATATTCAGAGTATGAAATAATTTTGGCAGATGAGTGGAGTATTCCTCTTACCCAGAACGGCAGCAAGTATTTCTTCACAAAAGGAGCAGCATTCTCTGACCTCTGATAAAGATTTTGCAAGTCTAGGAAGAAAGGATATGCTTTTATAATTTTCTGTACACCGGATGCTGTCATTATCGAACCAGGGCGGTGAAGGTAGTTGTACAAAGGTTTTTTGATATGCACAACCTCATCTACATGAAGAAGGGCTTTCCAAATGAATAATTGATCTTCTCCATATGGATTATTTTCAAAAGTCAAATTGTTATCTTTGTACCAATTGATATTCAGCAATGATCCAGGAGCTAAAATCCTAATCTGACGTTTTAGGAACAATACTTGTATTTGAGAGCGTGAATATATTTCGATACCATGATCATATCCAGCAGCCTTGAATGCCTCTTCTTCTGTTACATCCTGAAAATCTGAAATGATATACTTCACATTGGGTACTGTTTCTATTACTCTTTTGAAATAGTCCAACGTGTCAGGGTGAATAATATCATCACTATCAGGAAAATACACAAACTCACCCTTTGCTATGGCAAAGCCTGCATTTCTGGCACTTGACAAACCAACATTCTTTTGATGGACAACTCGCACCTGAGGATATTGAGCAGCATACTCATCACAAATTTTAGGGCAGTTATCAGGTGAACCATCATCCACTAATATCAACTCATAATCTGATATGGTTTGGTTGAGAATTGACTGAATTGAATTTCGAAGATATTTCTCAACATTATATACGGGCATTACAACAGAGAATTTAGGTTGCATGTTTCATCTGTTTTATTGTTAAGCAATTAGAGATAAACATATGCTTTATGGCTTCATATAACCAATCAATATGACTATGAAACGGTATAATGACACTTACTGTTTTCATCATAATAAATTCAAGAATTCCATGTCGACATTAATCCTTGGCAAATAGTATATCTTCAATAGCGAAGGCTTCGTGATAGGACAAGCCACAGTACCAAAGGCATATTTATACACATCTCCCGCCAGGTGCTTGTTAGCATAACCACAAGCGTAATACGAACCATACGGAAAAGCAAACATCTCAACTGGCTTTCCAATTATCTGCTCCAGTTCACATTTGGAATCTTTCAGATCACGCAAGGCCTGTTTCCAACTGAACAAGGCAAACTCTCCATGGCTAACCCCGTGAGAGCCTATTGTGCAAAGTTCACATTTAGACATTTCAACGAGTTGCTCCTTTGTAATGAAACCATCCTTATTCAAAAGCGATACGTTCACAAAAAGGGTGAAAGGAATACTTGCTTCTTTCAGCAGAGGATACGCATTGTAATAGAAGTTTTCAGGCACATCGTCTATGGTAAGAGCATAAAAATCTTCCTCTCGTTCCCAATTCTCCAGGCGGATTGTATTCTTGGATTTCAGCCACACGAGGAATCGTCTGCATTGTTCAGTAGAGATGCGATAGGGTTCTGTCTCTTCATCCTGTATTTCGTCCCCTACCCAATGCAGCATCAGTACTCGTCCTTGCGGAGCAAAGATTTTGGAAACATTTATATGGAATAGATGACAACATTTCCCCATGAAACGTCTTAATAATTTCATTAAATTGGATTTTTTATAAACATCCCAGGATGATTATAATGCAAAATCTTAGCAGGTACGCCACCCACAGTTGCATTATCAGGCACATCCTTCGTCACAACAGCGTTTGCTCCTACTGTTACATTATTACCAATCTTTATGTCACCAATAATTACAGCCCCAGCACCAACAAAACAATTATCTCCGATTATCGGGGCTTTTCCTCTGCCATTACCGCCTATTGTCACAAACTGATGCAACGTGCAGTTTTTTCCGATTTTGGCGTTATAGTGAACAACTATCGGTAAACAATGTGGTAGTTCCAACCCCGGGCCTATAGTGCACATTTCCGAAATCTGGACACCGTACTTTCTTGTTAGTCTAACTCGTTGAATCTTTGCAAATGTGCGAATAACGCGATTATTCGACTTACAGCACCTGAACCAAAAAATAAATTTTAGACTGGAGTTCCTTGCGAGAAAGACGTTACGAAAGATGCGCACGAAGGATACCCCCCCCCTCACACCGAGCCATATCGCTAAAAATCAAGTATTTAATATCCATTGATTTCATTTACCCTCAAACACTTTTTTAATGAGATTCAACTGATAGTGTGGATTCCAATAGTCATCAATCTCCTTGTAGCATGTCTTACGAACCTCCTCACGGCACCCGCTTTTTAAAGCAAACCACCGCGAGATACTACGAGCAAGGTCATCAACGTTGTCATATTCAAAGAAGTCTCCCGTCTGTCCAGGAATGATTGACTCAAACTCAGGCATCTGCCGCTTAAAGTTATTGTGGGAAATAGCAGGACAACCGAACATCAGCACATGCATTGCTGTAAGTCCGATATTGCCAGGAGCTACACAAAGGTCTGCATTATATATGAGTTCGGCATTCGTTTTCTCATCGAAGCATGCACCGTAGAACCACGTATTATCCCGAAGTTGATATTTAGCAACTTCTGCTTCCAATAATTGACGCATTTCACCATCCCCAACAAAAGCGATATTATAGTTCTCGCCCTTTTGCTTGAGAATGCCTACGGCCTTTACAATCTGATCAAGTTTCTTGACGGAAGTTAAACGGCCAATGAAGACGACTGTTGGAAAGTCATTCTTGAAATGCTCTTTGTAAATATTAGACTCAACTATGCTATTGCGAAGTTCCAACTGCTTATCGTAATCAAGCGAGTTCCTAATAACATGAAGTTTTCTAGCATCGAAGCCATTCTTAATCATTTCACTTTTGGCATAGTTTCCATATAAGAAGAAACCATCCACCTTTTTGAAGAAAAATTTTTTGACGATCTTTTGAAAACGAGATTCCTTGCCATACCATCCATGAGTCCATAGATAAATCTTGGAATAATTCATACCCTTTCCCATTCTCTGAAGGAGCCACCACTCAGATAAACTTCGAATAACTCCTGGGCAAATAATAGCGTCATACCGCTGAAGGTTTAGCTTCTTGATTCCTTTATAGTACACGACTGTGCCTAGAACTTTCGTCTCTTCCATGGATAGGTCACAATGCTTGAGCAAAGAGTAATCGAACAACTTCAGATTACGCTTCGCATTACCACAGAAGAACCAATCCACATCCAGTTCTTTGTCCATCAACTTATATATCGCTTCCCTATATGATGGTGCATAAGGGAAGAGCATCGCAATTTTCTTTGCCATATAATTACATTTCTATTTCGGCTTTGGCAGACAGCATCGAATTGCAATGTGTCGCATCCACTTATGCTATTAGAAATCTATATTTGATGTTACTGCATTCTTAACATCCTCTCAATTGCCCACCGATGGCTTTCGCATTGAAAATTATTGAGCATCATCGGGATATCCGGACCTTTCAGCAAACCATAGGCTGCATGAGAAAGAACGTGTATGTTGGTAGTTGGAGCAATCGCTGCCAAACCTCTGAGCAGGTAGAGTTTATATTCTGGCCAAAGAGCTTTGAGGTCCCTATTCAAATAATCCCAATACTTGTCTTCATTGCTCAAGAGTTCGCACAAGTAGTCATTGTACTTCTTACATTCCATACTTTCATCATGTTCAAGACTAAATTTTGAGAATTTTGTATTATGCACATCGAAGGAAAGATTCTTGTTCTCATCGATGTTCATCTCAACTACCAAACCCTTATACCAATTTGCTCCATGCTGACTAGAGAAGAGTTGGAAGAAAAAGTTGCCAAGGCTGTAGTAGATCATTTTCCCCTTGTACTCTTCCCATCCTTGTGGAGTATGTGGATGAGATGCGATAACTGCGTCGGCTCCCATGTCGACAAACTCCCTGTAGCGAGCTCTCCACTCTGGAAGAGGAACGACCATATCTTCCACACCTGCATGAGGAAGCACAACCAAAACATCACACACCTTCTTTGCATTCAGGATGGTCTTATTTACCATAGGATGATTGATCCATGCAGTACCGTAATCCAATGACGTTGCATCGAGCCCTAAAGCACCAAACTCCTTGTGAACCAAGCATAAGAGGCCAACATTAACACCATCTTTCTCTATAACATGCAGACGGTATGCGTCATCAAAACAGCCTGCACCAATGATACGTGTTTCACCCTTGAATGCCTTAATAGACGCCTCACATCCTTCCTGATCTTGATCCATCATGTGATTGTTCGCCAGCATGATAATATTGACGCCAAGATTTTCAATGAATGCTGGAGAGTCTTCTGATTGAGTCAACGAAGGACCACTTTTGCATATCGGCTTTCCCACACCTCTCACAGGGGCTTCAAAATTGACTGCCACATAATCTGCATCTTTAAACAAATTCTGTAGTCGCAGGTCAACCTGTATGCTTTTAGGATCTTGGCTTACGAAATCGCCACAAAAAATAAACTTCATACTGAAGATTATTCGTCAAACTTACGCCCGAGGATTTCTACCCCCTCGTTCGAGTATGAATTCATGATGCCACCCCACGGGCTGAATGTCAGCTCACCGAAATAAATCTTTCCATCGAAATCGTAGAGATCTACTCTGACAAATTCGAAGTCGCTGGAGAGTGTTTCTGCAAGGGTTACCATCTCTTTCAAGTGTTCAGGTTTTGGCGGCATGCTTGCTGGCATAAATTCAGGCTTGGTGTAAGGGAGTTGTTGCCAGTTAGTGTCCAATGTGCAATATTTAGCTCCGGACTCACGCCCGCATACCACGAATACATCTGCCACCTTGCCTTTGATGCAGTGGAACTTATAGTCAGTAGGAAGAGTAGCACCATCACCCATCAGTTCCTCTGCTAGAATCATCGGCTTAATGGCGCAATAATGAGGCTCTGTATTACGAAGATGTGAGACTTCCAGAAGAGTTGCATCCATATTCTTGACGACAGTAAGAATATCTATCTTTGACTTATCAGTACAAATATAGTGTCCACCACTACCGTTATTTGCCTTTAAGATGAAGCGGTTAGGCAGTTGGTCAAAAGGAATCTGACTGGCATTCTCCCAAGCACCAAACTGCTTCAGGAGAATCCCTTCAAGCCCCTTCGCCTTCACATACTCACGCACCTTCACTTTATCTGCATAATCCGCATACTTCAAGAAATCCTTCGAGAGCATTGATGAAAGAATTCTCTCCGACAGATCTTTAGGATGCTTGAAATTAGGCAGATGTCCACGGTGACGATAATAACGGATAGTGTAATTCACGCGCTGTCCCAACACATTAGCGATAATGTTCGCTAATTTAGAATTCAACTAGCTTCTCCAATTGCCTTTATCTTCAACTACTGGCATATTAATTTAGTTTGGTATAATACATGTAGAATTTGATTGCACAAGGCAAAACTTCTTTCATGTGATTTTCGATGAGATTGCATTTATCGAGCATTTTGAAACGCCACACGACCTTTCTAAATGCAGACTTTGTTATTGCCGTCCTTTGCTTATGAGTTGCAGAATTCTCAATTATAACAGAGTGAATACGCTTTCTCCAAACGGGGAAACTCAACTCCTCAATAAAAGTTTTATAGGACTCTTCATATACTCTCTTATAGTTCTCATGATTCTTAACAATATCAGAAAGCCGATCAACAAATGCCTTTACATCCTTGTGAGGGATAACGTAGCCATTTATTCCGTTTCGAATAATCTCCTGATTTGCAATTTTGAAGTCTGACACTACTGGAATACAACCTATTCTCATTGCCTCCAACAAAGCCATTGGAAAACCTTCTCTTCGAGAAGGAGCAAGGAATACATTACATGAGGCTATGATTTCCGCTGCTTTCTGTTGAGGGATAAGACCAGTTACTATCACTCTTTCATCTTCTGGCAATACCTGGCGAATATCATCAAACGGTTGGAATTTCTTAAGCGGAGGAGTCGTAATACCTAACCAATAGAACTCGAAAGACAAGTCTGTTTTACACAACTTATGTACAATAGGAACCACAAGGTCTGGAGATTTGCTTGCTGCAGACCCTCCGGCAAAAACAATCTTTACTTTGTCAGCTGCCATCTTGGACTTTTTCATAACCTCTGCTTCAGGATTATCTGCAACAGAATTGAACACTACCTTGATTTTGTCGTTATTCTTTATACCGAAGCGATGGCTGATGTAATCCTTACAACTGCTGGACAATGCTATAATATTGTCAATATACTCGTTATTGAAGGCTGCATTATCGCAATCCATTGTACCCAATGAATGAGATACTGTAATCAAACGTGTCTTATCATCTACAAATGCCGCTAACAATGACATGATATGTGAACTACTATTGATTATCACATCATAGTTCTCAACCTGCAATTTGTTCAGAAGTTCAGACGCATCTTCAAAATTATAGATATTGATTCCGGTTGTAGAATATATCTTTGCATATCCTCTATACGACTCAATATTTTCATCGACCAATAAATGCATCTCATTCTCCACATTCAAAAGGCTACAAAGCTCTCTATTGAAGGAAGGAATGCCCGAATTAGGTGTTACGGATGAGGTCGCTAATAGTATTTTCACCTATTTTCTACTTTTTATTAGTTTTGCAGGATTTCCACCTACAACGGAATACGGCGGAAAGTCCTTGGTTAGAACTGATGCCATTGCTATGATGGATCCGTCTGCAATAGTTCTTCCAGGAGTCATATGTACATCTCTGCCAATCCATACATCATTACCTATTTGAGTAGTCTTTTTTTCTGTACTTCCTTGTAATGCCATTGGTAGAGACACATCAGAGACATCATGATTAACATCGAGAATAAAGCAATTGGGGCCCATCATTACATAATCCCCTATGATTGTTCCGTTGGGGATTTGGGCATTTATTCCGATACCGGAATAGTCGCCAATCTCAATATCTACTCCTGAAGCAAAATAAGCTTTACGCTCAATGTTCACATGCTTCCCACACCTCTTAAATATCTGTTTACAAATTAGGTAACGAATTTCACCCCCTATATTGCCAAATGTGTTGGATTTAGGTAAATACCGAGCGAAGCCATAGTACAAAACCAAATAGAATATCTGCTTTATCTTGATTTCTTTTCCTTTAATTCTCATAGCGCACTATTTCTCTAATTCAACAAACCGACGAGCAACATTCTCGATTCGATAGTTATCCAAGAAGTCAACCTTACGCTCGCCCGAATAATCTCCTTCATAGAACTTCAAGAAAGCAGAAGCGTCAGAGAAATCATTCGTCACATCCAGCACAGGGCGGCCTGCTATGCCATAATCAATCAACTTACTTGGAGTTTGGACCATCGATGGATTTGTGACGTTGATCAGAAAGTCTGCCTTACTACACTCCCATACCACGTCCTCGCGACCTTTGCCTGTGATGTACTCTATCTGACCGTTAGACTCCTTTACATACTTTTCTTCAAGAGGAGTGCGCATCATCATAATAAATCTATAAGGCTTATTAAACTTTAGGAGATAGTCCATAAATGAATGAGGATCGCGAACACCAGGATATATAGACCCCATAAAGAGAAAGGTAGGAACAACATTCTTTTTGTACTCCGCAATTGGAGTCTTTGAGATATCAAAACCTTGAGGGATCACTCGGATCTTACCCCAATACCGCTCGTAGTAGCCCTTATAACTCTCCTTGGTAGGTACTGCAATATAATCACACATTGAGCACCACATATCCTCAAAACGCTTCATGAATTTTGGTGCTTTGATAAACGGATTGAGCATAAACGGGTCTCCGCAATCGCAAATCCAGGTCTTTGGGAAAATTTCTGGATAGAGTTTTTTGGCACGGGCAGCCCCGGAATGAATTGAATGTGGATATGCAATGGTAATCAGCATATCCATATTCGGATTTTCTTTGATAATCTTCCCTACTGAAAAATGGAATTCGCATTGAGGCCACATTAATAAACGATGGAAAAAGTGGAACATAAACTTATCAAAGTGATTGTATCTCTTTGTCTCATCATTAGCGGCTGTCGCAAATTTCGGATTTATGTCGCGTCTGATTACTCCCGTATCTTTGACATATTGGGTATAGTCATATTTGCCGTGAACCGTATAGAGAATCACTTCATGCCCCATCTTCACAAGTTGTTCAGAGAGTTCAGTCGTGCGAAACGCTCGAGGCCCCTGTGCGGGATATGCATGATTTGATATAATCAAGATCTTCATAAGAAAAGATATTTTATTACTGTTAATGGAGCTGGAAATGCGTATAGATAAAGTTCGGTAATAGCGCTCATTCGTCGATACCAATAAAGAAGAGAGTAAGCATAAATGAACGGAACTACATAGAAGTATTTATCATATTTCTTTAAGATTTCATAGTTCTGCGCCCAAACAATAACCAAGAATGGAATTACAAAATATTGAAATCTCCCCATCGATGGAATTCCAGAAAGGAAGTTGGTTATAGCTGCCAATGCAAGCATGATAGTCAATAGATGACCCGCATGTGGATTCCGGTTTATCTTCCTGCGATTGATAATAAGTAAAAAAGACAATAGTATATGAAAATATCCGGGCAATGCAATCAAGAAGTCTGCATAAGCAGCCCCATATTCACTCACACCACTCATTCGCTCCAACGCCATCTCTGACTCTGTATACGACCATATCTGATTTTGCATGAATTGTGGCAATAGAAAAGAATAGTCGTTTAATACATTCAAATAGGAAACTGCAGATACAAAGGACGAAGCAATAAAAAGTACTATTGTCACACTCTGGAATCGGCTCAACAATAATGCAATTGCCATAATTGCCACCCAAACGACTGAAGCCCCGTGAATTAATGGCATCAGCAACAGAAGTACAATCTTCTTATAATCTTTTTCGACAAAAAAGTTGAGTGCAACATATACACCTATCCAGGCTGCCGTCCAGAAACGCACTCCATTGATATTGTATATAGGATTACTATAACAGAACATGAAAAGCAATACATAGAATACTATGTTATTACTTACCTTATTATGGCGTAAGAATATCTTCAGCGACTTGATGTAAAAGAAACCGAAGACTGCTGCATATATTAGGTAGGTCCAATGGTAATTATCGGAGAATCGTCCAACAAGGAAATTCACCGTCAACGTATAAATATCCTTGATATTCGACTCAAACGCGAAATACTCATTGATCTCTAATACATATTGAGACCAGGTATAGCTATGTTCTACTAAAAAATCTTCTACATATCTAAAAGAATCCGCAGCCTCACTTACTGCACAGAAAGCGACACCAAACACTAAAAACCATAAATATAAGAACCAGTGTGATACTCCATCTCTAATATCTTTTATCGATGTTATTGCTGAAATGAATGGATTTATGAGGAACAATATGAATTTTTCTCCTCTATTATTATTGCCTACCATCAATTAAGTATGATTTTTATGGTAAAATTTTCACAACTGCATTTAGTCTTGATTTGTTCTTTAAGAACCCACCTGCAATATCTCGATAAGTAACTTTGCAAATCCAACAAAGCACATAGTAATCTACCAAAAAAAATCCCAAGCAGACAAACAACACAATGAACTTATTCATGTTTAGAAAGTCTAAAAGAAGAAATGGTGGTAATGACGCTAAAACCGAAATCATAATTAGTATCGTCATCGGCCTTGGTGGCAACAGCTCTGTAATCTTCTTGTGTGCATAGTTTGCAATGACACGCAGCAAGAGCCAGATTTTAAACAGCTTGCACAACTCTGAAGTTATCGCAACATAAACCGCAGAATCAAAAGTTTTACATACAACGTATTCTGCCATTACAATCATAAATGCTGCTATCATGTGCGCATTGGCATAAGAGTTAGTCTTACCAATAGCAAGAATGATCGGATAAAATGGAATAATATAAAATAGTCCGCTCAAATTCTTAATGACAAAGTATATTGATGATTGAGCATATATATCTCCGTACATACAGGTCATAATCGGTTCAGCGAAGAAGACGCTAAAAATCAGCATCGGAAAAATGAGTTTTGCGGACTTCAAGAGAGCTGAGTTCCAAACAACCAGAGTCTCATTGCTCATTCCATCTCCTTTGTCCATTCCAGAGAAAACCGGGAGGAGAACGGCGGATATAGAGCCCAATATCATTCCTACCAATGGTAGCTCCATGAATCCATTCGAAAACTCTGCAAAAGTCTCGTTACCGAAATATCTACTAATAAAAAGCTGGGTTGCCGACGATATGATCACGCCCCATAAGGATGCGTATAAAAGCGGGAGTGCAAACTTGAATATCTCCTTATATGTCAATGAACTCTTTTGATGCTCTACATCTTTTACTGGCCAAGATTTCAAATAGAGAGCGAGGAAGAACGTTATCAGAGAAGCAATATCAAATCCAATAATAGCGCATATATAGTTTCCTGAGAAAATAACCACCGGAAAAACAATGCATATAATAGTCAGAATTCTGGTAGCTATCGTGTAATATGCCAAATACTTAGTCTTGCGAAAAGATGCGTAAATAGCATCCAGTCCCATTGTAGGCAACAGAAGAAATGGTGTTGGAGAAAACACGATCAATGCCGACCTCAGATCCGGATTGTTCATTACGGATGCTATCGGGCCTGCACAACACAGGAGAAATAGAGAGAATGCTGCTCCAAGAATAAAAAAGATCTTCGTTACCTTGGATATGATATCCCTTGAATAGTTTGTCGCGTATTTTGGCAGAAAGTATGCATATGCTTTAGGCAGACCAAGTGTAAATACTGCAAGTAGAGTGCTATACACATACATCACCTGTTTGTAGGTTCCGTAGTCTCCTTTGTCGAAAAATCGACTCAGGATCATAGAACTGATGATACTTACAATGAATGAAAAGAAACTGCCAATAGCCACCCAAGCGGCTTGTTTGGAATTTGATGTTTGCCCGAGCGACATTCTATATATCTAAATACTTCGTTCTTACGGATTCGAATTTCTCCTTCGGAATATATCCGTAATATTCATTTTCTAAATGCCAAGGTTGAAAACACTCCTTGTCGAGATACTTGACGACTTTGGCAGGCACTCCTGCCAATATGCAAAAGCCATCAGGAAAACTTTTGGTTACTACAGCTCCCGCTGCCACGATTGTCCTTGGTCCCAAAACAACACCAGCTGTAACAATGCTGTTCATACCTATCCATGAGTAATCCCCTATCACTATCGGAGCTGCATTATATTTCCTCTGATCATACAAATCATGATTAGCACTCAAGATTCCTACATTTGGCGCTAACCGCACATAATCTCCGAAATGAACTGTTCCTGCTCCTTGTATATAGCATCCCGGCCGTGCTATTGATGCGTTACAACCCACATAGACCTTTCTTGCATTTGCAATCGTACATGTCGGATGGACCGGATAATACCCCCCCCTACCACAACTGCCTATTAACCTGAACCTTATATAATTCCAATAGGACTGATTATGCACTCCTGAACTTGCAGATTTAACGAATGATGAGTAGAAAGGAATTAATACTTTGATAACTTTCTTGATTGAATTCATCTCATTTTCTTTTTTAATAACGCCCTAACAACCACTTGAATGGTTTATACTGGAATAATTTCATTAGAAGGTAGCATAACATGTATTCTGTTGTTAACAGCAATAACAAAGCGCCGACGAAGGATAGTATGCTTATTGGCTGTATCCAAGCGTAAAACAATTTGAAAAAGTATACCAGAGGAGCAAAGTGAAGTGCATATACCACCAGACTGTTTTGGCCCCAAAATTCAAGGAAACTGCACTTTTTTATCTTCTTACATATTACTATGAGGAACAAAGTTCCGCAGACTGAAAGTATTAAGAAGAGCGGTATGGTCTTGAGTGAAACCGATAGAGAGGCCGTGATATTTGGACTGCGCCAGAAGTTGATCAATGCCAACAAAGGATATGAATACAAACAATACTTCAATGCTTTCTCGTAGATCGACTGATTTTCTTTGAGAAAGAGGCCAAGAGCTACGAAGAAAGATGCTACCAATCCGTGTTGATAATAGAACGGATTGCTTCCGAGATTGAATTGGTCCAAAGCCACTCCTGCTATCAATAAGACGAATGTAGCGATAAGCATAATAATTAGAGCATCAGTGACCTTTTGAATACTGTAGCAAATTACTTTAGCAATGACAAGAGCCTGAATGAACCATAGTGTACCACCACTCTTTATTGTTTTCAATAAAGTTGTGGAAATGTCTTGATGAGTCACCATCAAAGCATACATAGTGTCATTCACCAATGATAGTGCAAAAAGCGGAAGGACTAAACTTTTAAGTAAGGATTTAAGAAATGTCTTGGGGTCTTTCCTGAAGTTCGAGCAATAGCCGGAAATTAAGAAAAATGCCGGCATGTAGAAACACGTGAAAATAGAATTCCATCCATACACATATTCGAAATAATCATTCTTAAAATCAGTTCTATTGAGTGCCGACCTGAAATGTGCAAACACGAGCAAGATTATCAGCGCACCTTTCGCAACATCTAAATAACTGATTCTATGCGAATTTTCCCCCCCCCCTCCGAAATTCCGGCAGTCGTCACCCTTATTGAGTTAAGTCGGGTCTTATCTTTCTGCATTCTATTATGTTTATATCAATCTGAATATTTTGACAATAATGTACTTTATTTTTGTCTTAAACGAGAGTCTTCCGATACGTAATCTTATCTCTGGCAAGAGCCTCTCTGTTAGCTTTATATGCCTGTAATGAAGCCGCTTGCTGTATAAAGAATCCAGTTTAACCGGTAAGTACTTGCGGTAGAAATAGTCATTGATGATTGCCGATGAACCAGTTGCCTTGAAAGCCTTATACACAATATTCAGGCATCGAATGATATCATTACTTGTATCTTTTGACGTTCTTGTTATCGAAGATTCGTTACCAGAATAATAGAAATAATTTCTCGGCTGATCGAGTATCAGAATCTTCTTTGCATGGGTCGCACACGCTATTGAAAATGCCTGATCCTCTAACATTACCATCTTTTCAGGGAACGAAACCTGATGGTCATCTACAATACCCTTTTTGACGAAAAGGCTGTGAGTATAACCTCCTACACTCTCATTGACAAAATATTCTTCTCTTGTGACTATCTTATAATTAACATTCTTGCTTTCATCAGAATTGACGGCTTGCGGATTATATCTTTGCGGTGTACGACGACTGAACAATCTCACATAGTCGATATGCTCATTTCCGATTGCTTTGAAAATGAATTCATACATAGAAGGTCCGATGTAGTCATCTGCGTCTATGAATGAAATCCATTCTTCATCTTCTATTTTGTTCAAAGCAAAGTTTCTTGCACTTGCCGCTCCTGCATTGGGTGTATGAAAGACTCTGATTCTCGCATCCTTCTTTGCATAGTCATCAAGAATGAATGCTGTATTATCTTTCGATCCATCATTGATGCAATATGCTTTCCAATATGGATAAGTTTGCGCGAGAATGGAATCCAGGCAATCCGTAATATATTCTTCAGCATTATAGACGGGGAGAACTATCGCCACCCCCCCCCCTCATTTCATGCAAATTTCTTATAATCATATATTTGCACTTATCATCAAATGTGGTATATCTTCTCAATCTTATGCAGCATATTGCAACAGTCGAGAATGACCTTGCCTTTCAGGCGCTCTTCGTTGTCGAGAATGTGCTGGTGCTTAATCAATACAATTATCATATCCATATCGTTCAGGAACTCATCGAAGTTGTTGTATTGGTTCTCGGCAATCTTGTGCTCCTCGAGGAACGGATCGTAGCAGCAAAGAGGCCGCGCAAGGTGACGCTCTTGAGCCTCGAGCATCTGGAGGGCTGGTGACTCGCGATAATCGTCGACATTTTCCTTGTAGGTAAGGCCATAGAGACCTACCTTGCGGTTGTCGGTGATGTTGTTCTCCTCCATGATTTCATAGATGCGGTTGAGAACGAAAGCAGGCTGCGAATCGTTGGTCTTCATTGACTCATCGATTACCTTTGCGAGCTGAGGATAGTCGCCTACGAGGAACCAAGGATCAACAGAGATGCAGTGACCACCTACACCTGGACCTGGTTGGAGGATATTGACGCGTGGATGCATATTGCAGATACGGATAATCTCGTATACGTCCATGTCGTCGTGACGGCAGATGCGTGCAAGCTCGTTGGCGAAGGCGATATTGACAGCACGGAAGGTATTTTCAACGACTTTAGTCATCTCAGCTGTACGAATATCGGTAACTACGATATCGCCTTGGCAGAAACTGGCATAGTAAGACTTCACTTTCTTGCCAATCTCACGAGAGTCAGCACCTACGGTACGGTTGTTATGGATCAACTCGTAAACCATATTGCCAGGGATGATGCGTTCAGGTGCATGCACAAGGTTGATGTCTTCGCCAATCACGAAGCCATTCTCCTCGATGATAGGACGCACGAATTTGTCAATAGTACCTGGGCTAACGGTTGATTCTATAACTACGATTGCACCTTTAAGACAAACTTTCATCACTTCCTTAACGGCTGTTACTACATAGCAAGCGTCAACTTTCTTTGAGAACTTGTCGTATGGAGTTGGGACCGAGACAATGTACATATCTGTCTTCTGGTACTCGGTGGTGAACTTGATACCTGCTTTGAGGGCATTTTGAAAGAGTTCGTCGAGGCCGTCCTCCTTGAAGGTCGTGTGACCTGCGTTAAGGGTGTCAACAAGCTGCTTATTATAGTCAGTCCCGATAACTTCCACTCCGTGAGAAGCCATCATAAGGGCAGTCGGAAGCCCAATGTACCCCAATCCAATTACATTAATCATATTATTAAGTATTATTTTAATTATCTTGTTGATTATTTCACGCCATAACGATCTGTCTCTTTGTCGGCAAGAACGTCTGCAATTCGGCGGCATGCCTGACCATCACCATAAGGATTTACAGCCTTGCTCATCTTCTCATATGCGGCTGCATCGTCGAGGAGTATACTGACCTCATTCATGATTTTATCATAATCGGTACCTACAAGATGTACAGTACCAGACGCAAGAGCTTCAGGGCGCTCGGTGGTATCGCGCATCACAAGAACTGGCTTGCCAAGACCTGGCGCCTCCTCCTGAATTCCACCAGAGTCGGTAAGGACAATAGTAGCCATGCTCATGAGGTGAACGAACTCGAGATACTGAAGAGGTTCGATAAAGAAGAAGTTTGGACGGGTGAGGTCTTCACCAAACACCTCGTGAATTGGTTTGCGCACATTTGGATTGAGGTGCATTGGGTAAACGAAATCAACCTCAGAATACTTTTCTGAAAGGTCCTTCATGGCGGTCACCATACGAATGAAGCCGTCGCCGAAGTTTTCACGACGATGGCCTGTGATAAGGACAAGTTTCTTTCCGTTTGAAAGTCTTGCAACATCGTAACCAGCTTGTGCAAGTACGTTATCCTGCTCTTTAGCAAGAGTCTCATCGGTCTTGAGCTTGTCAACTACCATATGGAGGGCATCAACAACCGTGTTGCCCGTTACGTAGATATTGCCATGAGCCTTTTCGTCAAGGAGATTCTTCTCGGAGAGTGGTGTCGGTGAGAAATTGTAGGTAGCGATACGACCGGTAATCTGACGGTTCATTTCCTCTGGCCAAGGACTGTATATGTTGTGAGTGCGGAGACCTGCCTCTACGTGACCTACGGGAATCTGGGCATAGAATGCAGCAAGAGCACCTGCGGTTGAAGTAGTGGTATCACCATGTACGAGCACTATATCAGGACGACACTCCTTGAACACATCACGAAGCCCTGTGAGCACGTGTGCTGTCACATCGGTAAGATCCTGGCCCTGTTTCATGATGTTGAGGTCGATGTTTGGAGTAACCTCAAAGATTTTGAGCACCTGATCAAGCATTTCACGATGCTGGCCGGTTACGCATACGATAGTCTCAAACTCCTCTGAACGCTTCTGAAACTCCTTCACCAACGGACACATCTTGATTGCCTCTGGTCTCGTTCCGAAGACTAACATTATTTTTTTCATATATTATCCCTTTCTATTTCTCACGTGCACGATTATATGCCTGCCAATGTAGTTATAACACATCCTTACGCCATACCATCTTATTTACTACACCAACGTAGCTCTGAATGATCTTGACAACCTTGCTGGATACATCATCGACATAGTCAGGTACCGGAATACCATGGTTGCCATTTGCAGTCATTTGGACAGCAAGGTCAATAGACTGAAGAAGTCCCTTGGTATCGATACCGCTCAAAATAAAGCACGCTTTATCGAGAGCTTCCGGGCGCTCTGTTGATGTACGAATACAGACAGCAGAAATTGGCTTACCAATCGAAGCATAGAAAGAACTTTCCTCGGGAAGTGTACCCGAATCGGACACCACGCAGAAAGCATTCATTTGCAAGCAATTATAATCATTAAACCCAAGAGGCTGCTGAATCTGCACGCGTGGATCGAGTTGGAATCCAGATGCAGCCAGACGATTGCGCGACCGTGGATGGCAACTGTAGAGAATTGGCATATCATACTTTTCTGCCATCTTATTAATAGCGGTGAAAAGAGAGGTGAAATTCTTCTCTGTATCAATATTCTCCTCACGATGAGCAGAGAGGAGAATGTATTTGCCTTTCTCCAATCCAAGACGCTGGTGTATATCTGATGCCTCAATTTCTACAAGATTCCCGCGAAGCACTTCTGCCATAGGAGAACCGGTCACGTATGTACGCTCACGAGGAAGTCCACATTCCGCAAGATAACGACGTGCATGCTCTGAATAAGCCATATTAACGTCAGAAATGATATCAACGATACGGCGGTTTGTTTCCTCTGGAAGACATTCGTCCTTACAACGGTTACCTGCCTCCATATGGAAAATAGGAATATGAAGACGTTTAGCCCCAATCACGCTCAAACAAGAGTTAGTATCACCAAGAACAAGGACACCTTCAGGTTTTGTCTGAACAAAAAGTTTGTATGAGCAGTTGATGATATTACCGCAGGTAGCACCAAGATCATCTCCTACTGCATCCATATAAACCTCAGGATCCTTCAATTTGAGATCCTTGAAGAACACTCCATTCAGGTTGTAATCATAGTTTTGGCCTGTGTGAGCGAGGATAACATCAAAATACTTGCGACACTTGTTGATGACAGCAGCAAGACGGATAATTTCAGGGCGAGTGCCGACAATAATGATCAGTTTCAACTTACCGTTTTTCTGCCACTTAACGTCGCTATAATCAAATTTGGGAGTTTTAACAGCCATAGTTTATTCCTTTTCGACTGGATCAAAATAGGTATCTGCTCGATTGGGGTTGAATACCTCATTGCAATACATTACTGTCACCAAGTCTTCGGTTTCACTTAAGTTAATGATGTTGTGAGTATAGCCTGGAAGCATGTGGACGGCCTGAATCTTCTCGCCGCTTACTTCATAATTCCAGATCTCGTTGGTACCCTCCTCACGAAGTTGAATAAGACCATGTCCGGCCACTACGATAAAAGTTTCCCACTTGCTGTTGTGCCAATGTTCTCCCTTTGTAATACCAGGCTTGCTGATGTTGATGGAAACCTGACCATTATTGAGCGTATGAATAAGTTCAGTAAATGAACCACGCTGATCAACGTTCATTTTGAGGTCGTGGATAACTTTGTGCCGAGGCAGGTAGCTGAGGTAGGTAGTCATAAGCTTGTATTCGAGGCTGCCTTGAGGCACAGCCATTGCGGTCTGCACCTTACTCTTTGGTGGATTTACAGAAACAGCGCATTTATTGATGATGTCCACAATCTCTCCGAGAGTGGTTCTGTGGGTAACGGGACAAAAGCAATATTTTCCTCCAGCAGTTGGAACAACGTTGAGACCTTCGAACTCACAACGATGTTCCTTGCCGATGAGGGCTCCAAGCATTTCATCTACCAGATCATCAATGTAAAGGACTTCCATCTCTACACTGCGGTCGTTAACCTGAATTGGGAGATCATTGGCAATATTGTTACAGAAGGTAGCAATGGCACTATTATAATTAGGACGACACCACTTACCGAAAAGGTTTGGGAAGCGGTAGATGAGCATTTTGGCCCCTATTTCCCGTCCGTACTGGAGAAAGAGGTCTTCACCAGCTTTCTTGCTACAACCATATTCAGAATTGCCAAAACGACCAGTGAGGGAAGCTTGGGCAGAGCTAGAGAGCATCACGGGACAGCTGTTTTTATGTGCCTTCAGTGTGTCAAGCAGGACGCCGGCAAAACCGAAATTGCCTTGCATGAACTCTTCCTGATTCTGTGGACGGTTGATACCGGCAAGGTTGAAAACAAAATCAGCTTCAGCACAAAAGCGGTCAAGTTCTTCCTGGGTATTACCAAGGTCATACTCGAAGACTTCATCTACCTGTACACCTTCGTACCAGCGAGCCTTGCCTTCCCTGATGTTATTGAGTTGAGAGCAAAGATTTTTACCGACAAAACCTTTTGCCCCTGTAACCAAAACCTTCATTTATTCTATTTAGCAAGATTAAAAATACCGTTCAATTCGTTCTGAACATACTCAAGAGCGGCAATCTTAACTTTAGTTTCCGTAAGGTTCAGGCGACGAGTGTTATCAGAGTTGAACTCTTTAAGTTCACAACGTTTATTATCGCCCTCTGTAAAGAACTTGTCATAATTAAGAGAGCGATTGTCGGCTGGCACACGATAGAAATCTCCCATATCCTCTGCCTTGGCACACTCTTCGTTAGTCAGGAGAGTCTCGTACAGTTTCTCACCATGACGAATACCGATAACCTTGATATTTTCCTTCTTACCACCGAAAAGTTCGCATACAGCCTCTGCTTGAGTCTGAATAGTACAAGCAGGCGCCTTCTGAACAAGTATATCTCCGTTCTGGCCATGTTCGAAGGCGAAGAGGACGAGATCAACGGCTTCTTCGAGCGACATGATGAAGCGGGTCATTTTAGGTTCGGTCAGTGTAATCGGGTTGCCGTTGCGGATCTGTTCGATCCAAAGTGGAATAACAGAACCACGTGAGCACATTACGTTGCCATAGCGAGTACAGCAGATCTTGGTGTCGCCGGAATAACGGCTCTTTGCTACTGCGATTTTCTCCTCAATGGCTTTGGTGATACCCATCGCATTAATTGGATACGCTGCTTTATCCGTTGAAAGACAGATTACTGCACCAACCTTTGCCTCAATAGCAGCAGTAAGGACATTGTCTGTGCCAATTACATTAGTCTTTACGGCTTCCATTGGGAAAAACTCACAGGAAGGAACTTGCTTTAAGGCTGCTGCATGAAAAATATAGTCAACACCAGGCATAGCATTTCGACATGACTGAAGACTTCGTACATCACCGATAAAGAACTTGATTTTGTGCGCAACATCAGGATACTTTATCTGATATTCATGACGCATATCATCCTGTTTCTTCTCATCACGAGAGAAAATACGGATTTCTGCAATATCAGTCTTCAAGAAACGATTCAATACTGCATTACCGAATGAACCTGTCCCTCCGGTAATCATAAGGGTCTTACCTGTAAAGATGCTCATATTAACTTTTTATTGTTATTAATTAACCATCGTGCAGTTAGCATGAATCCATAAAACGTTATTCTCACCGGCTGAAATCCTTGACTCAGGATGTCAGCTATTTCGAAGGCTGACCGATAGTTTGAAAGTTCAGATTAACGTGGGCTTACAACTCCATCACAGAATATTGTGTCTATACAAATATGCTTCACAAGTGCTTGACAGAACCTTGGAATAGACGTTTGCTCGTACATAGCATGTGTTAGAAATGATAGGGATCAGCCATAATTCGCACTTCCCTGTTTACAAGGAAGCGATTCACGATGTTGCATTATTTATCAAAATGTCAAAGAACTTTACAATCATCGTATCTTACCGGGAGACCAAGGGTATTTGAGTGCCGACGCATAGTTAAATCTATTCAAGAGTAGCCATATTATTGGGGAAAATACCTACGCAACGCAATCAATACGATTATTGCCAGCAGCATCCAAATATCGCCATTGCCGAAAATGTATCGGAACCATTCTCGCAACTCTGCGACTACTTCATGATCCGATGAGACTATACGAAATTTTTAAGGAATTCAGAATTAGATCGCTCTATAAAATTATGCCAATCAATTCCACACAGTTGACCGTTAAACACAACAATATAAATACCAATTACTTAAGCACATGCACTTCTCAAATACACTATGGATTATTATTATCAAATCATGCAATTAATCGCGACGAAATATATCACGTGTATAAACTTTCTCCTCCACATCACTCAAGTAATCATCAAAACGATTTGCAATAATTACATTAGACAGAGCCTTGAATTTAGCAAGGTTGTTCACTACCAGTGACCCGAAAAAGTTTTCACCATCAGCAAGTGTTGGCTCATAGATTACCACATTAGCACCTTTTGCTTTGATACGCTTCATAATGCCTTGAATGGCACTTTTACGAAAGTTATCGGAGTGTAATTTCATCGTCAAACGATATACTCCAATAGTAACAGGCTCTTTTTTGCCATCATACTGATTATTTGTGCTATAATCGTACCAACCGGCTTTGCGAAGTACTGCATCTGCGATATAACCCTTACGGGTACGATTACTCTCTACAATAGCAGTTATCATGTTCTGTGGCACGTCTGCATAATTGGCGAGCAACTGCTTTGTGTCCTTCGGCAGACAGTAACCACCATAGCCGAACGATGGATTGTTATAGTGAGTACCGATCCGAGGATCGAGACCGATGCCCTGGATGATGGCAGCTGAATCAAGTCCCTTCACTTCTGCATAGGTATCGAGCTCGTTGAAATAGCTGACACGCAGAGCAAGATAGGTGTTGGCAAAGAGTTTTACAGCTTCGGCCTCCTTCAATCCCATGAAAAGAGTGTCGATATTCTCTTTGATGGCACTTTCCTGAAGAAGCTTTGCGAATATCTCGGCAGACTCTTCCATGTGATTGCCTTGAATCTTGCGGATTGCCTCATTCTCTTCCTCCCATTCCTCTGACATCATCTTTGGATAACCAACGATGATACGTGAAGGCCAGAGATTGTCTTCGAGTGCCTTACTCTCTCGAAGGAATTCAGGAGAGAACAGCAAACGGAACTCACGACGTTTGCCATCTGCAAGAGGTTCCATCTGTGCAAACTTTTGAGCATATTTCACATAGAGTGAACGGCAATAGCCAACAGGAATCGTTGACTTGATTACCATTGTCGCCTTTGGATTAACAGAAAGAACGAGGTCAATCACATCCTCAATATGGTGTGTATCGAAGAAGTTCTTTACAGGGTCATAGTTGGTAGGTGCAGCAATAACTACAAAATCTGCATCTTTATAAGCGGATGCTCCATCAAGGGTTGCAGTAAGGTTGAGTTCCTTTTCTGCGAAGTATTTTTCAATATACTCGTCCTGTATCGGCGAGATACGATTGTTAATCTTCTCCACCTTTTCAGGAATAATATCAACAGCAGTCACTTTGTGGTGTTGTGCCAAAAGAGTTGCAATACTCAAACCGACATAACCGGTACCGGCTACAGCAATTTGGAGGTCTTCAAAATTTCTCATATTCTCGCGGATTAATTTGGTTCTGATGGCCGTATTGAACGACACCACGAAAAGCTCTTTACAAGCGATTTAATCAGATTACCTGTACAGTAGAAATAACAATAGAAGTATATGGTTAAATTTTCTTAAATATTTGGAATTGAAAATGGTGCTATTGCAGAAAAGGGCATCGGGGAGCGTAATTCATACAAACAGTGGATAATAAACATAATGCCTCAATACTGTTGCGTAGAAAATATGGTCAATACCAGGAAGAATATCTTTGATGCCTGATTAAGATAGTAGCAGCACGCCGTTAGAAGTGTGCAACTAATCAAGAAACTAAATAATCAAAAGAATAACAATCTAAAAACAAGCGTTGCTTAAATACAAACGGATTGTTACATATAATCCAGCGCAATACTTACTTCTGGCTGATCAATGGCCATATCGTGGCACTTGAAGATTATTTGTCATATACCTCGAACCTCGAGTTTTTCGACTTGAACTCGGGAACCGTCCGCTTCATAAGCCGTATCATGTCGGGAATCTCCACCTTTCGGGACAGCGTCTCCAGCTCTTCGGCAACGCCGCAGGCCTCCCCGTAGTCATACTCCCGAACCTTGGCGATACGTATCCGGTCGTGCGTCGTCGGAAGCGTGTTCTCCTTGTTCGACAGAACCTCCTCGTACAGTTTCTCGCCCGGACGCAGACCCGTGTATTCGATCCTGATGTCCTTCTCCGGCTCGAAGCCCGCCAGGGAGATCATCCGCCGCGCCAGGTGCGCGATCTTAACCGATTCGCCCATGTCGAAGACGAAGATCTGATTGCCCGTCGACATCGTGGCGGCCTCCATGACCAGACGGCACGCCTCGGGGATCGTCATAAAGAAGCGCGTAATGTCCGGATGCGTGACAGTCACCGGACCGCCCTTGGAGATCTGGTCCCTGAAGCGGGGAATGACCGAACCGTTCGAGCCCAGCACATTCCCGAAGCGCGTGGTGACGAAACGCGTCTTCCCCGGCGTGCGGCCCTGCTCGATCGACAGACCCAGCGACTGCACATAGATCTCCGCAAGGCGCTTCGTGCAACCCATCACGTTCGTCGGGTTCACGGCCTTGTCCGTCGAGATCATAACCATCTTCTCAACATCGTATTCGATGCACTTGTCAGCGACGTTGCGCGTTCCCGCGACGTTTACCAGAACCGCCTCGCATGGGTTCTCCTCCATCAGCGGGACGTGTTTGTAAGCCGCAGCGTGGAACACCACCTGCGGATGGTACGTCCGGAACACGAAGTCCAGACGGGCGGGAATCCGGACGTCGCCGATGACAGGGATGAATTTCAAGGCCGGATAGCGCTCCTCCAGTTCCAGGCGAAGGTTGTGCATCGGGGTCTCCCCGTTGTCGAAAAGGATAAGCTCCTTCACCCCGAACGTCGCCAGCTGACGGCAAAGCTCCGAGCCGATGGAACCTGCCGCCCCCGTAACCAGGATCGTCCTGCCGCGGAAGTTGGCGATGATCTCATCCATCGAAATGCGGATCTCGGGACGGCCTAACAGGTCTTCGATCTTGATCTCCCGGATCGACTGCTTCATAATCTTCCCGTCGATGACCTCGTCGATCGGTGGGGCGATCAGAATTTTGACCCCCTGCTCCGTACAGTATCTGATCAGACGCTCCTGCTCCTGCTGCGCATCGTCATTGGTGGCGAAAAGGATCGCGTCGACATCGACTCGGTCCCGCAGGTATTCGACGCTGTGCTGATTCTCGAAATAGTAGACCGGGCACTCCGCGATCGTATGCTTGCGCAGGGACTTCCCGTAGGTCAGAAAACCGACGACGCGGTAATGCGGCGAGTTTTGAAGACGCGTGACCAGAGACACAGACTTGTCTCCCGTGCCGTAGACCAGAACCTGACGGCTGTTCGCGCGGCGGGACTGCTTCAGCTTGATCAGGTCGTAGACGACGATCATGCAAAGACGAAGGGCCAGCAGAAGGAACAAAGTCACCAAAGCGTCCAGCAGGAAACCCATGGAAAGGGAGGCATAAGGTGGATACGGTTTTTGGGGAAGGAGAAGCACGTAGAAGAACATCAGCAAGTCCTTGAAGAGAACCGCACCGCCCAGTTTCCAGATTTCCCGAAGCGTCGTATGACGGATGACGCTGCGGAACGTTCGGAAAACGATGAACGAAAAAACGCTCAAGACACACGAACCGGCCAACAGCCAGAAACCGTACCATACCGTGAAAACCGGATTCGTGAACAATCCGCGAACCAACAGGTAGGCGATCAAGGTCGAAACTACAGACACGACCGTGTCGATCGTCAAGATCAGCCACGACGAAAAATACCGTGACGATAGGTATTTTTCAATCCCAAAACGGGACATGATAACTTGAAGCATACGGAGGCGTGAAAAGTTATCGGCATCCTTTGCAGCAGGACAGCCGGAACATAAGAGAACCCGCGGCAACTACCCCTGCCGGAACAGCGGTAAGCCGATTATAATGACGCAAAAATGAAAACTATCGAAATACGGCCTGCGAATAGAACGGGAAACGATAAATCCCGGATTTCAGGCAGCCCCAATCGGGTGAAACGGTTTAGTCCGTCGTGATTTTTTCCAGGAAACAGCCGGGAATATAGGTTGTCGCCACGGCTACGACACCCTCGATCGAGACGATCAGCCGCCGGTTGCCCTTGACACGCCGAATATAGCCTTCGGCCCCTTTGAAAACACCCTCTGTAACGCGGACCCGGTCGCCCCGCCGGAGTTCCGCCGGCGCTTCGGGGAGGTATTCCAGCCCGGGATCGTCGGTCGACGTGACCAGCATGAAGGCCTCCATCTCGGGATCGGGAATGACGGCCGGTTTTTTGGTCTCCCGATCGAAATATACCATCAGCGGACTGGTAGCCTTCGCCCGCTGCATCAGTTCGAGCACCGCACGTTCCGCCTGCCGGACGAACATCAGCGATGAAACGGCCGGTTCGCGTCGGCGAATCGTCCTGCCGCCGACGGTTGTTTCTGTGGAACGTAAAGGAATGTAGGTTTTTACACCGTCCTGTGCGAGAAGCCTTTCGACATCGAACACCCGGTTGTAAAAGACTTTCAGTGCATACCAGTGCTCTTCGTCACTCTTGTCGAACATATAGCTTGCTAAAGGGCATACTTTACAATCCCCCGCAGGCAAAAACCGGCTTGTGAAAACGGTTTTTTCAGCGAGGCAATCGGGGGCTGGCCACTTGTAATCCGACACCTGATGCGACTGTCCCTGACCCAGGGACGACACCGAAACCCCTTGTAAAAAGATACACCTCAAAAAAAACAGAGGCGTTTTTCACTACACAAAAGTATGGATTATTGCGTTAATAACCAAATATTTTACTCCAATCTTTTCAATCCCCCAAAACAGCTCGAACAACAAACACTTATTAATCAAACATTTAATCCACAAGCGAGCAATACATACGCCCAAACGGACGATAAAACATTCGTTTTACCGTATTTGCCGGTCGAAATGCAGCAAAACAGTGCAGAAAAATATGCCCCGAAGGCCGCATTAAACTTGTTTCAGAACTGCCGGGAACACCGATTCAATTGCAAAACTTCAGATCGTCCTCCGCAACGATCACCCCGACATCCTTCCTCTCTCCCGAGGACAAAACAACCTCTTTAAACGTATTCAACTCTTTTTCAGGACGCGAAATGCCGGCCACGGAATTATTCCTTTACGAGCGTTTCAGCCGTATAGTCTTCATCGCGGGCGGCTTTCTCCAATAACCTGGTTTGATACTCGGATTTGACTTTCAGAATGATTTGCTGGATGTACTTGCGGTCGGGACACTTGGGTTTAGGCTCGTTGCGGTCGAAATCCCAGTTAGACGGATGCACCGACACGCCTAAACTCTTCATCGTCCGTTTGCGGTCTTTCGTAATGCGCAACATGAGCGGATGTTCCCCGTTGGCGAGGGTCTTGCTTTTGAAACAAATAACTGAAATAGTGGCGTCCATAGCCTTTTGGCGGTTTACACCACGGTTTACACAGACCGTGTAAACCAACGTAAAAACGGGGTCAAAAGCCACGAATAAAGTCAACCGCCAACGAACGAAAAGGCTCAGCAATCATCAGATTACCAAGCCTTTCCATCAGTCGGGGTGACTGGATTCGAACCAGCGACCACACGCCCCCCAGAGGTGAAATTTATTTTTTCCGATAAAAGTAATTAACTTTATTTTAGTATATTTACATCATGTACAGAGAATTGCGATTTTGACTTATTGTCATCTATTGCGATTTTTCTTGTACCACTTTTGTACCACCAATTATTTTGCATCGGAAAATGGCCTACTCTGTTCGCATCGTTTTACGGAAATACAAACCCAACTCAATGGGGTATCACATTCTCCAATTATGCGTCACTAAAAATAGCAGTCGCAAGCGCATCAGTCTGAAATTATACGTCAATCCGGCCTATTGGGACAATTCGGCCGAACGACTTATCATCGAACGGAATCTGAAAGGCGAAAAGCAGCGGGAGGCCAATAAGAAACGGATTCAGGACAATGCCTTTTTGGACAAAGTCAAAGCCCGCGCCCGCGAGATTATCGAGAAATTCGAGATAGACGGCATTGACTGGACGCTGAATCAATTTGAGGACGCATTTTTGAATCCCTCCAAGCAGGGCAAATTCTGCGCATATCTTGAAAATCATGTCCAAACGCTTCGGGATACCGGACATACGGGCAATGCCAAATGCTATTTCGAGACGCTTCGATTGCTTAAATACTATGACAGCAAGTTGAATCAACGGCTGTTTTCCGACATCGACCTGCGTTATGTACGCAATTTCGATACATTCCTCCAAAAACGGGGTTGCAAAGGCAATACCCGCAAATATTATTTCAAAGCATTGCGGGCAATCTTGAATCAAGCGAACCGAGAAGGCGTCGGTTCGGAAGCAGCCTATCCTTTCGGGAAAGGCGGCTTCGAGATCGCCAAGCTGGAAGAAGCGACAGAGAAGCGTTATCTTCCGCCTCAAGACTTGCAAAAACTCAAAGATACACCCGCACAGAATCCGCAGAACGAATACGCACGACAACTCTTTCTGTTCTCCTATTACTGCTACGGAATGTCGTTCGTCGATATGGCCTACCTTACGACCGATCATGTTCAACGACTGGCCGACGGGAATTACATCGTCTACAAACGCAACAAGATTAAGCACCAAAAGAACGTAACCGCCATCCGAATCCATATCACGCCGGAGATTCAAGGATTGATCGAACGGCTGAAATCGGCCTCGCCAACCGTCGATAACTATTTGTTACCGATCATTACCTGTTCCGGCTATACGGGCGAGAAACTATACAACCATATCCGAAGCCGTTACGCCAAATATCAAAAATATTTGAAATCGTTGGCCGAAGAACTCGGCATCGACTATCATTTGACAAGCTATGTGAGCCGTCATACAATGGCAATGACTTTGCAATACAATAAAATTCCGCGCGAAATCATTTCGCAGATGCTCGGCCATGCCGACCTCGAAACGACCAACACCTACCTCGACAGCTTCGACAACAAGGTAATCAACGAGGCGGCAAAAGTTCTGTAATTTTAGTATATTTGACAAAAATTCATGCAATATGATTACTCATATAAAAATCAATGGTTTTAAGTCATTTCATAATTTTGAAATGATGTTTACTCCATTTACAGTTATTGCTGGAATTAATGCCTCGGGAAAAAGTAATTTATTCGATGCATTAGAACTACTATCAGCAATTGCAAGTGGAAAAAAGACTTTAAAAGAAATATTTAGAGACCAACGAGGGGATTTTATTGAACTATTCACCAAATACGACGAACAACATTATGTTAGCCAAATGACCTTTGAGGTCGATATGTTGGTGGACAAAAATATTACAGACGCTTGGGGAGCATCTGCCAAATTAAAATATACACGTCTGCAATATTCATTGACAATACAACGTGTAACGGGGGAATATGGCATTGACGATCTAATTGTTACTAACGAACGGCTTGAAACGATCAAGCATGATGACGACCAATGGGTTAAGCTTATTTCAGCACAAGATAGAGGAAATTGGCGGCCTAAAGTGACTACAGGGAAACGAGGAACCCCCTATATTTATACAGAAAATAATAAAGGTCAACTTACGGCTTATGTCCCCCAAGATGGCGTAGCAGGAGGGAAAAAACGGACTTATCCATTAATAAATGCGACACAAACAGTTTTAAGTAGCATAGGAACTATTGATTTCCGCCATATATTAGCAGCAAAGAATGAAATGGAAAATTGGCGGTTTTTACGCTTCAACCCGGAACATTTAAGACAACCTACCAGTAAATATACCGGTGCTGATAAACTCACCCCATCTGGACTTAATTTGGCTGCCGTACTTTATCGAATAAAACAGGAAGATGAATATTCATTGATAGAAATCTCAAGAGAGCTAAACCGATTCATTCCCGAATTTACAGGTGTTGATGTTATCGATGATGTAGAACATAATCAATATGTAATTTACCTGCAACAAAGGGATGGTAAAATATTTTCATCCAGAGTTTTATCGGAGGGAACTTTACGTTTACTTGCTTTATGTATAATTGAATATGATAATAAAGTAAAAGGAATAATATGCTATGAAGAGCCAGAAAATGGGATTCATCCTTTTAGGATCAATGCTATGGCTCACTTGCTATATAATATTTCCACTGATTTTTCAGACCAGCATGCACCTCTACGCCAAGTAATTATTAACACCCACTCTCCTGTTGTTGTTAAAGACATTTTCGCTTGGGAACACAACGATCATGTTTCAATATACTATTCCCAAATGCGATCACGAACAACCAATATTGATCAATCCAGAGTTAGAATCAATATTACTCGCATGATTCCAGTTGTAAAGGAACTTGATAATATCAAATCCGACACTACCGGACAATTAGAGTGGAAATACAATATTTACAGTAATGAAGAACTAAAGGCCACTCTCTCAACTGTTGAATCATTACTAAATATGTCGAATACTACTATAGAAGAAGAATAATATGGGGAACTACGTTTTTCTTAATATATGTCTATATACTGAAGGGACAACAGATATTCGATTTTTAGAAAATATTGTTCAACAAACATATGAAAGAGCTGCAATACAAGCATATGGCGAAATTGATATAGAGCTTCATGTTATAACCATCGATAAAACAGGCCTGAATTTCACACAGCAAGTATTAAAAGCTGCTCAAAAAGCCAAACAAGAATATGGTGCTACAATAATCTGCGTACACTCAGACGCAGATAGTTCAAGTATTGACAACACCTTAAATACTAAATTTGTTCCTGCGCAGAGATGCTTATTGGAACAGGAGAATGACTCTTGCTCAAAAATTTTAGTAAATCTCATCCCTGTTCACATGACGGAAGCATGGATATTGGCAGACAAACGACTTCTTAAACAACAAATTGGAACAACGCTTTCAGATACAGAATTAAATCTAAATAAGGACCCAGAGAGTATTAGTAATCCCAAACAAGCTATCGAAAATGCAATTAGAATTGCAAGACAAAATATCGTAAAGCGACGTAGACGCAATCTTGGAATTGGAGAATTATATGCTCCATTAGGACAATTAATTAATATAGACCAGCTAATGGACTTAAAATCATATCGCCAATTTTGGGATAATGTAATTAATAGTTTAAAGCAACTCAATTTAATGAGAGCTAATTAGGTTTATTATTTTTTGTATATTTGTACTATGAGTACGACACCGCAAACAAAAATAAACCAACTATTACAGTCCCTCCCACCCGGAGCAGTCTATTTGTCGTCATGGATGAAACTCAAAAACATCTCCAACGACTTACAGCACCGTTACATAAAATCCGCTTGGCTGACCCCCATAGGTACAGGTGCAATGATCCGCACGGGCGATACGCCGACATTATACGGAGCCATATACAGCCTCAATACACAGGCTGACAAACATCTGACAATCGGAGCCATGTCGGCACTGGAAATACACGGATATTCGCACTACCTCCCGATGGGCAGGCCAACCGTTTCGCTGTCTGCGCCACAAAAGGAGTATTTACCGCTTTGGTTCAGAAAATACGACTGGGGTGTGACGCTCCGGCTATTTACCACCGAAATATTCAATTCCGATACCGGAATCACCACCACCCGACAAGGGGTTTTCGAGTTGCCGATCTCTACCCCGGAACGGGCGTTCATGGAGTGTCTGCATCTCACTCCGCAATATTACGACATTACCGACCTCTATTATGTGATGGAAATGCTGTCGATACTCCCGCCGAAGAATGTACAACGCCTGTTGGAGGAGTGCCGTTCCGTCAAAGTGAAACGGCTGTTCCTCTTTATGGCCGAAAAGGCCCGTCATACGTGGTTCGAGACCCTCGACCTCGACAAGATAGACCTCGGCAGCGGCAAGCGGGTAATCGCCAAAGGAGGTGTTTACGATAAGAAGTACCAAATCACTATTCCGGCAGAACTGAAAAAATGATTAACCAAGAGTACAAAGAGCGCGTGCGGCTGTTGCTCCGCATTATCCCGATTATTTCGACGGAAGAATGTTTTGCCGTTCACGGCGGCACGGCAATCAATCTGTTCGTGCAAAATCTGCCGCGATATTCGGTAGACATCGACCTGACCTATATTCCCGTCGAGCCGCGGGAAGCAAGCCTCGCCCAGATCAAAGAACGGCTGAAAGCGATAAAGGCAAAGATCGAGGCTGCAATACCGGGCATTGCAATACGCGAAGTTCCCAACAAATTGATCTGCACCCATAACGGGCATTTCGTCAAAGTAGAGGTAAACGACGTGAAGCGCGGCATTATCGCACCGCCCATCGAATTGCCCTTATGCGACCTCGCCCAAGAAGATTTCGGCGTATTCTGCAGAGCCCGCATCGTTCCGCTGTCACAACTCTACGGTGGCAAGATCACGGCGGCACTCGACCGCCAGCACCCGCGCGACCTGTTCGATGTAAGTCTGATGCTCGATTATATCAAAGACTTTGACCAGATCAAGCGCGGTTTCATCTTCTGCCTGCTGGGAAGCGACCGCCCGATCTTGGAGTCCCTTAATCCTAATTTCAACGACCAGCGCGACGCCCTGACCAACCAATTTGAGGGCATGTCCTCAACGCCGTTCACCTACGAGCAGTACGAAGCGACCCGCCGCCGACTGGTCGAGTATATCAACGACCATCTGACACCGACCGACAAAGCATTTTTACTCGGATTCGAGGACGGGACGCCGGATTGGGACGCATCGGAATACCAAGATTTCCAGCATTATCCGTCGGTTCAATGGAAGCTACTCAATATTAGAAAGCTGAAAAGGAAAAATCCACAAAAGCATGAGGACGGCATAATCAAGTTGCAAAATTATTTTGGATTCTAATGTACGAAGACATAGTAGATTACGATGACTTTTCAGAAAGAGTAGGTTCTGAAAACGACATCCTTGACCTAATTTACAATGAAATTTGGAAGAGAACATATTGCCCTAAATGCGAAAGATTCAACACCCACAGCAGAAGCAAATACGCTTCAAAAAATATTCTTTGTCATCATTGCAGTATACAATGGTCTATCCTGCAAGAGACAATATTTTTCAAGACACGCATCGATTTAGTTAAATGGAGCTATGTCATCTATGCAATATCGTTTTACCCCCGAAAAGTATCTGTTAAATGGCTCATGACCGAATTGAAAATCAACTCCTATAACACAGTCTGGCATATGGCAAACAAAGTTAAAACTGTTGCCAACCATAGCCCAAAAGACAAATGTATTTTCAGAGAATTAGAAAAAATATTTCGTCGGCATAGATTTATATAACAGGATATAAAATTCATATAACAGGATAAATTATATAAACGACACAAAAACCGCATAAAAAAAGCAAAAAAACTTCAGCCAATAGTATCTTTTCCTACATTACATCTTATAATCAATACAATATGACTGGGAACACCAGTCATATTTTTTGTCTAATCCATAAAAAAACGATATAAAATCTTCAAAATAAAAATACACAAAATATTGACAATCAATATTTATAAGGAATATTTATAATAAAATCAAAATACTGTCAAAATATCCATTCGTATTAGGAGTGCATAACTTAATTTTTTAAGATTATGCATACTAATTCTTTCTCAAAATTCGGGGATGATTTCCCCATCGCGGGACTCTCGGTAAAGCAATTTATCGAACTCTGCGTGAGCCTCGGCTTCGGCAATCGCCCCAACTCTTATCCTAATAAGCCGGAATCACCTCCACCAGAAATTATGGGCATCAATGATGTGATTAAACTTACAGGCTATTCAAAGGCCACGATCTACAAGTTCACACATCAACGACTCATCCCATTTCATAGACCCGCCCACGGGGGACGGCGCTTGGTGTTCATCCGACAGGAAATCGAAGACTGGATGAAAGAGAATTCAATCCCCACCGTCGGGCAATACTGTAAAGAACAATTAAAAAAACTTAATAATTAAAAAATTTATGAAAACAGAATTTAACCCTTTGGAAGCACTGGCCGACATTTCTGAAGACGAACTGAATGAATTTATCGAACTACAGGAGGAAGCTCCCAAGAAGCGCCGGAGACAAAAACCCCGAGAATCCTTTGTGTGTTTCATCTCATTTTACGAATCTATTAAATTAATGCCGGAACGGCTCCATTTAAGAGCATTCAGAGTATTGATGGATTATGCATTCTATCAGAAGGAACCGCCTACAAAGACACCAACACGTATTATGCAATCTTTCGTCAGTTGGCGGAAGCAGGTGGATGTGAACTCGCAAAAATATGATAGAAAAGTCGAGAGTAATTGGGGCGGGAAAGATGATGACGAGAAAGCGGATAATGACGGGACTTAAAACATCCCGTCTTATTTCTCAGAGCAATAACCGGACTAGAAACATACAAGAAACAGGCAACAAGTCAATACGCAAAACACTGAATAACAAAATCATATCCACAACCATCGGATAAAATGATAATTTCAAACGCAATGAACCAAAACAATAAACTCACACTCTCAAGGACAAACACCGTTGTTAGGATTCCAGAAGACATTGTTGGGCCTCAAGTTTCGCTCTTTGCAAACGTAGTTAGCACAACCCCTGTCGCAACGGTCGATTTATGGACATTTTTATTAACGACCTCCTACCAAAATATAGTAGACGAATATCGAGGCACTAAAGATCCGGACATACGCGCCAAAATCAAGAAATTCGAGATACCGTGCGTAACCGTTGCCGGTGTATTCGACACACGCGCCAAAAAGAGGCTTCAACATCTTCATAGCGGCTATATCTGCATCGATATTGATGGGAAACAAAACCCCCGTGTAAAAGGGCGATGGAACTTGGTCAAAAATATGTTGAAAGAAAGAATCAGCAGTTTATGCTATGCTGGGCTATCTGTTGGAGGCGATGGATTATGCTGCATCTTTCGAATAGCTTATCCTGAACGCCATAAAGCTCACTTTTATGCTCTCGTGGACGAAATACAAGAACGGACGCCACTAATCGTCGATGAAAGTGGCAGCGATGTCGTAAGGCTGCGTGTGGCCAGCTATGACCCTCACCCCTATTTCAACCCTGATGCTCCTCCGTACTTGTATTACAAGCCGAACAAATACAGTGCGCCGCGCAGGGTGAAGAAGGCTCGAAACGCCGAAATGGATGTAGTCACAAAACAACGGGCATATTCACTGATAAAAATAATTCAGAAAAAACAGATTGATATCACTGTTGGACGTGCCGTTTGGAAATCCATCGGACAAGCTCTCGCCAGTGAATTTGGGCCCGAAGAAGGGTTACGACTTTTCCACTTGGTAAGTAAATGGCATCCCGATTACGATCATACTGAATGCGATGAAATGTTTGACTGGTGTATCAAAAATCACGATGATGTGGATATAGCTACTTTCTTTTATCATTGTCAAAGGTATAATATAACTTTCAAATAACCCCATCGTGCCGCGAGTGAAGCCGGAGCCCTTCAAGGCTCCAGCTTTTTTATTATATCTGCATCCCTGCGTAGATAATACCCGAAAGCATGTTTGGCGAAATTTGCACAACAAGGCCCCGATGGGTGTCGTCAATTACGAAATATTTTTTACCTTTGTCTTGTCGCGCAAGCGGCGTATATTGGTGAAAGTGTTTCGATTTAACCTCGAATAGGAATCTGGAAAATTCAATTTGCTGAGGGTAAACGACGGCACTCATCACTTGTATTGGTATGCGAGATTAATCCCCATACTATACAGGTGTGGGGTCTTGTGTCAGTTTATTTCAGCAAAGGTATTCCAGAACCTCTATTCGAATAAAACGGGCAGCTCCACACTTTCTTTTTGTAATCATGCCAAGTCGGGGCTGGGTGGCGCAAACACTTACCGTCATGGAGAAAATTACAGCCTACTCGATTCTCAAAGAATTAGGTAACGATGCGTTGTACAAGTACATTTACGAGAACATCGCCGAACCCACCTTTGACTCGCACCGGGTCACCAATCCTTTTCCGCAAGATTTCAAAGACTATTACGAACGTATGTTGATCGCACATGCGGACGAAGGCGACATCCGGAATCGTAATGTAATCATCGCAAACCGTATAGGCATCTATCTCGGTCACAACAGCAGGGATTTGCAGATTGAAAAGATCGGAGAAGTTACGTCTACAAACATGAACGGAGAAGAAACCCCGACTTCGCTTTGGAGAAAAACAACCATGTAACACTACCTTTACTATCTAATAATAAAACTATGGAAGAATTTTACTCACCTGTATGGCAGGAATACCTCGGTGGAGTGAGCGGCATTGTATTTACAATCATCATCATTCTTTTATTCGTTTTCACGTTTCGATACTTGCGTAAAAAGCCTATTTCGCCCACTGCTCCGTCCCAAGTTCCGCAGGCACCGGATGAATTGCCGACAGTCGAAACCTCACAACCAGAACCGCTATTGATTCATTGCCCGGCCTGCGGGACGGAAATATCCCGTTACGCCCCGTCGTGCCTAAAATGCGGGCATCCAATCTGCCCGACCACGAATCCGAGAACCACATCACCGACAGATCATAACCAGACGATCATCATTCAGCAGCCCGTTCGTCAATCTAACGGGACAGGAACCGCCGGATTCGTTTTATCTCTTATCGCCCTGATTCTATCATGGTTCCCGGGAGTAGGCTGGGTGGTTTGGTTTCTGGGATTCATACTGTCTTTCATCGGCATATTCAAAAGCCCGCGAGGCTTAGCGATTACGGGCTTTATCATTTCAATAATCGACCTGATTATTTTAGTTGCACTGGTCGGAACCCTTGCCGGTATAGCCTCAATTTTATTGTAATATATAAAAAAATTAACTATATGCAAAGAATCACAAACAATATTTCAGCAAATTTAACATCAACCCAAGCGACAGAAAAAGCAATGTATAACATGGGTAAATTAGGATTTATACTATCTCTTTTTTCAATTCTTGGAAGTGGTGTCATATCGCCAGCATCCCTTATTATTTCCTGCATTGGAGCAACTTATCGTCAAACGAAACTAACAACGGCAGGAATAATTATTTCATCAGTCATGTTGTTACTATTCTTAATCGGCTCTTGTTTTGTCTATTATTACCTCTCTCATGAAGAATATTAATAGCACCTTTAGTGTATGCCGCAGCGTTCTTACGTTCAACTTATAATCTTTTCCCATGAATACAACTATTAGCTCAGACAATAATGAACAGACTCAAATACAAAATAATCGCATTGGAACAGCCGGACTTGTATTAGTCCTTATGTCGTTCATATTATTTTCTTTCGAAGGGTACATCATAAATTCATTAAACGATAAGAGTCTGTTTTTCACACTTATTTTACCAGTCTTAATAGGGAATTTATGGTTATTGGGACTAATATTTTCTATTATAGGCCTCCGCATTAACCCCAAGGGCAGAGCAATAGCAGGATTAATCATCTCTCTATTGCCGATTCTATTTGCTGCAATAAGTACTATGAGTCCCCAAATATCAACACCTATCCATTTTGAAAACGAATTAAAAGAACGCAAAGCACAGGTCATCGAACGCATCAAGGATGTCCGCACCGCTCAGCGTGCGTTCAGAGCCGAATATCAGCGTTATGCCGAAGATTTCGACGAATTGGAGAGATTTCTTCATGCAAATCCAACCGAATTAAGATGCGACATCGAGCAACTCCGTTACATTCCCAATTCCGACAACGAGTTTATCTTGGAAACCGGATTTACCAAGACATCCTCTAATCGTACCGGCCCTTTCATAGAAGTTCGTGCCCCCTACAAACTCTTCCTCGATACGATTAAATACCGGCAGGAAATAATCAATCTAATTGATGAAGAAGTAAATGTTTTCGACCGTTATCCCGGCATCAAATTCGGCTCGACAGATGAAGCCGATAATGATATTGGTAATTGGGAATAAAATTAATTTCTCGTATATAATTCCGGTCGAGGATAAAGCACATAGTTATAAGTTGTTATCCACATCCTTTCTGAGTCTTTATCCCGACCGTTCTTAGTTGTCCCGACCTGCCGCAACCCGGCAGGTCGCTTTGTTAAATCCCGACAGAAGATACTGCGATGCGATTACGGCTCATGTAGCCGGAAACTCGATAAAATTCATTAACCGCCTGTTTCAAGCCTGTGTATAGGGCTTAAATAAGCAAGCCGCAACGGCGATCTACCAGTACATATCGGCAGAAACGACCTGCGTATTCACAGCCGGAATGTATTACCCAAAAACAAAATCACATGAAAAACAAAGAAGAAATCAGACACTATCTTAACATCCAATTCAGCCCATCGGAAGACGATATGGTGCAAATCGTCCGGAACGATTTCGACCGTATTTTGAATAGCGCGGCATCTTGTGCCCTAATTACGGTCGAGGGTGCAATGCCCGTCTTGGCAGAACAACTCCGCACCGAATTGGAAGCCCTGCACATCGAAGCCGACCTCGACGTGGTTGTAAAAGTAAGCTATCATCCCGCATCGGAGATTAGTTTCGACGACCTATGCAGCCTTTTAACCGTCATCCACGAATTTGCCCCGCAGGTTAATATCGTCTGGGGCTGCGGCACGGATGCAAAACTGGCGGAAACCGACTATTCAATACTGTTGCTGATCGGGACATCGGCAGAGTAAATTTGCAAAACCTGCCAATATGTTTTGGCAGGTCGCTTTGTTAAATTCCGATAGAAGATACTGCAACGCGGTTACAGTCCATATAGCCATGCCCCCGATAAAATTCATTATCCGCCTGTTCGGAGCGACTGTATAGGCCCAAACACAGCAACTACCCAACAACCAAATACTTAACGACTGAGACTAAAATTTTCGGATGGCGACCATTTATGTACCACTTGTGTACCACCGCCACTTTTCTGGCTATACATCACAAAAGAAAAATCCTTGATATTCGATTAAATATCAAGGATTTTCCATCAGTCGGGGTGACTGGATTCGAACCAGCGACCACACGCCCCCCAGACGTGTACTCTAAAACGCCATAACAAACAAATTATCAATTAATTACAGCGATAAAAATAGATACGGTTGACTTGTTGGTTGATTCGATAGTCAATCATGGTTAAACAATTAGTGAATTGGAACGGACCAACCTTGCAACTATCAAAGTCTGTCCTTGCTCTGTTAACAGAAAATCGGCGAAAAATTTTCCCCTCTCGCCGTTCGTCTGTTTTCAGCAATTTTCAGTAGCTTTGATTTCTATAAAGAAAAACCCCCGACCGTATGGCCGAGGATATATTTTATATGAACTGCTCTAAATACTTTTCATTGAATCCAGTCAGCGGGAAACGAAACTCTTTCTGCTTGCCCTCTAATGATGTGTAGCCAAATACGACTGCATCGCTCTTGATATGTGTTTCAAACAGATTGAGGGTGTGATTGGACTTGGGAAATGTTATAAGGTTGGGCCATGGAAGCACGAGAATCCCTGCTTTTCAATCTTGCGGGTCTAACCGAAAGGAGAATCCTGCTATGTCCTGCCCTCGTTTGCGGAATCAAATTGACATATCCTTTTCAGGGTCGATGTCGAGTTCTAAATAATAAGTGAATTTCAATGGTGTAGGTTCTGCTGTTTTGCGTCCTACGAACAGACAGACATTATAATCCCGTGCGTAAGTTACGGATTTGGCAACATAGGAGTACTGAATATCATCGACAGTCTCGGTCTTTGCTTCTCAATCAATTTTTGGGGTTTTATACATTTTAGCTAAAATTTATGTTGTTATTAAATCTTTGATTATGATGTAAATATACGAAAAATTTATGACTTATGCAAGTAAATAGAAAGGACAAACTTGTGCAGAGGGGTCTATAAGTTAACCCTTTTGCACAAGTCTGTCCTCTAAAATATTAAAGCAGGTCAATAGACAAATTTAATGCTGTAATTTCGGCTCTCGTTATGGTCGCCTGTCTGAACCTCGGAAACCAAAACTTTGGAGATTGTTTTATTGCTGTTGAATTCGTATTGATAAGTGTTTGTTAAGGTATTAGCAGAATCTTTATGCTTCAATACGGATTTTTGAGGTAAATTTTTACTCTTTTTGCCTAAAAGGCCCCAAAAATGATAACTCCAACGGTATTCATTCACGAAATTTAAGTCTAAATTTATTGGAGTTGCAGTACTTTGTGAGTAAGTAATAGTTGTGGTCCATTCTCCAACTGCGCTATAAGATACAAGATTTCCATTATTCCAATTATATGTATATTGTTGGTTGGAGTAACTGGGTTGTTGATTTTGCAAGTACCCATTTTTATAAGAATAGGTAGTATAATCATTATTAGGGTCTGTTTCTTTTTCAATATAGCCATCTGTGTTCTGTTCACATATATAGATTTCGGTATAAGAACGGTCAGGCTCGGTATAATCAGTTTGTTTATATGTTATAGTCATTTTATTTTCGTTATAAGAAAATAAAAACTCTTCCTTGCCATCAGTTCTTTCAGCAGAACTTATATGGCTAATCCGATTTTGACTATCATACTCAAAATAGACAATATCTGTCTCTCCGTATTCTTCCGTAATAATACACTGTTTAACTAATACGGGTTTATCCGAAACGTGCCCGTTGTCATCATCATCGGAGCATGCCGAGAAAGAAACTGCCGCAAACATAGCGGCTACGATAAGAAATAATTTTTTCATAGTATTTTAAATCTTTAATTTATGCCGAAAGGTTGTTTTGCTCAAATCTGTCCCTTATCAATCAATAGATGTCGATGTCATAGTTATCCGTTACGGTCACCCCGAATATTGTCGTACCAGCAGGAATATCTACTTTTTCACCTTTCAGACACAAAAAGAAGAATCCTCCCAATGGTAAAAATGTAAGACCTAAACCGACGCCTAACCCAATGGCGGCTCCTTGCCGATTCTCTCCGTCTTGCTCAATACCACCAGACAATGAAATGATTTGACCATCAACGGCAGTAGTCGAAATACACCCGATTTGTAAATAGCCAGGTTTGCCGAGCCCTTTTGCCTTTCTTTTATTCACCGACAGAATGACAGGAGTTCCGCGGGTAATAACGGGCTCTCCCGCAATGGTTAAATCGCTTACCACTTCTGCCCTGATGGGAGTATTCCGATTGCTGTTTGCCGAGGTGCTCAAACGTACAATGACAGAGGTCCCCCGTCTTAAAGGTACGGCAAATAAAATGTTAGCGGACATACTCCATATCAGGAGCAATGCAACGATACGTTTCATAGATTCAGGATAAGGATTATTTAAAATCACATCCTACAATCTTGGAAGCATAATCTTTCCATCCATTGGCCGATTTGTATAAAGCTACCGAGGTTTGAGGAACATAAATTTTAGCTTCACGGGAAATATGTAAGAATGCCTTGTTTCCTAACGTCGGGGGTGTGGTCGATTGACAATAAATCATTTTGAGATAGGAGCATCTTGTAAATGCAGAATCCCCAATTTCCGTAACACTTTCTGGAATAATAATGCTATCGAGTTTGCTACAAGCAAAGAATGCTTTTTCGGGTATGCTCGTTATCTTGTTCTTAAATGTAAAAATACCTTGTCCGTCGATATACTCATTACTTATAAATTGCGGATGTTTTTCTATGTCGACTGAGATGGTTTTGTCCTTATCGGCAGTATAACATATCGTATTGGATTTAATTTTTGCAGTGGCGTCCGTATTTCCCAATTCTGTTGTTGATATTGTGTTTGCCTTTCTCGGAACAAACCTTTTTGCTGTTCCTGCATGATGTTCCGATACTTGTTCTTCAGTGCTTGTGAACTCAATAACTTGTCCACAAGTAGTAATAACCGTTTTCCAATAGAATGGGGCTACACCTCGTTGTTTGACCTCGGTATTTACATTTATCAATGCCTGCGAGCCCGACAGATTTGCATTTTTGACCATTTCAGCATAGGCATTCGCTCGGATGGCTTTCAAGGAGAGCCCTCCTATACCAAAAACTCGGATAACCGTAGCGGACCCTTGGGCAGTTCCAATCACTTGGAAATTGTTTTTGGACAATTCAACGTTGGTCTGCATGACATTGCGGTTGGATGTCAAATGCTCGGAAACCGCGCAACTTGTCATTAATCCCGCAGTTGCAATAGCAACCGCCAATAAGATTTTTTTCATAAACTTAAAAGTTTAGGTTGTCGCTACGCACCACCGCGACGGTTAAAGTTTGATTTTTAAGAAACAGAAAGCGTGGTGCTGAAAACTTATTCAAAGATTGCAGGTCGTAGGAAACCTTGAAGATTAAATAAGCAACAGCCCCACGCAATAGAGCATCTGCACAAAGGGTACAAAATGCAATATTGACGCGGGAAGATGTCGGCTTACTCTCTCTTCAGACGAATTTCCTACGTTCGCAATCTGAGAATAAACTTACACTTTCCGTGTTTGTCGTATGTCCCACAAAGATAGACAAGACAAACTAAAAAGCAAAACATCTTTCCGATTTCTCGGAACTGTTGCAGATTGAATTATAAAGAATAAGCCGACATATTCCCTCAAATCGGGAGTTGCAAATCATTCCAATCCTCAATTATCGAGAATACGCCGACTTAAAATCTGTTTTGACGGTTTGGTAATAGCCGTAAGGATTACAAGTAGCCGATAATCAGCCAACCGACCGACAGCGTATATAGAATGTGCTATGCGTTATCCTGCGGCTATCTCTTGTATAACACCATCCATATAGATAGCCTGCCCGCTTGACTGTCTGCCCCACCAATAGCAACCGAGTGCGTCGATTATGACCTCACCCTGCTGTTTGAGTTCCCGTGCCAAGTAAGGCGATACCAGCCACCACTCGAAAACCTCTCCGTTCGTATCGACGAAAGGATAGGTGTATTCCTCGTCGATTTTACCTGCACGGATAAGTTCCTCGACCACCTCGTTCTGTCCGTAAAACACATGCAAATCCGCAATGCGTTTTGCCCTTGATTGTCTGTCCATATTTTTAGGTTTTACATTCGACAACGGGAGGGGGCTTTGATAGGGAGTAGCCTTATATGTGGGGTATATAAACAAAAAACTCCAACAGATTATCTGTTGGAGTTCCAAAAAAATATGCTTAAAATGGTAAATCTAAATAATTCAACTCTTCTATTACATTTTGTATTGTTTGCGTTTCTTTGAGACAAGAATCCTTAGCTGCACAATACAATTCATTAAGTAGTGAATAGTCGGTCTTGCTACTGACTGTGCTATCTTCTTTGGCAATCGAAATCTCAAGATTGCTATTATTATACATTGTCAATTCATAGACCGTTTCAAATGAATATTGGTCTAATTGATTTTCCACCTCATCTATTACAAATGTAGCTGATTTAAGTTCTAACCGATATTGACATTCCGTACTTGACTTTTTCCATTCTATTTTTCCATCTTTGGTGGATTTAATCAATCTCTGGATTAAATCTGCATATTTTGTCTCCATAATTTATTTGGATTTTAATTGATTCTCTAATCGACTTAACATTGAAGCTATTTCTTCCATGTCTTGACAGAAGATAACTTTATCAAGTTTCCCTCTATTGCTCATCTGTTTATCAAGATTATTTAGGCCTATTTCAACCCGTTTTTTTAATCTTCCAAAATCATCTTTGTCAAATTCAATCTTCCCAATAAATTCAACTCGCATCATAAAGTCTTTTACATCACATAATCGCAATTTTGCGAGTTCATATTTTTCACTATTGATATACTCCTCAATAATTCTTGTAATGGTTACGATTTTAGCTAAATCGGATATAGATAAGATTTGTTCTACTTTCTCTCTTGTTTGTTTAACAGCAAATTGAGTGCTTATTGTTATGTTTTGTAGGGCTATAATCTGCCATAGAGCAACAGCCAACCCATATATTGAAACATAAAATCCGAGCAGGGTTGCAAGATTGAAAATTGTAAGTTGTTCTTGAGGTATATATTGATAATATAGACCGCATATTAAAGCCAGCAAGATAAAGAAGATTACTCCTAATAATATTTTTGTCGAGTTCTTCATCAATTTAAAAAATTTGAGCCTCAAACAAAGATAGTAAATTTTCAATTTATTTTGCAATCATCCTCTTTCTAATAATCGTAACGCAGGCAGTTGTCCTGCCGTTGATTTTGGGTGCTGTTTCCTTTATCTCGTATCACTTGGCAAGGTCTGCGGCTTTTGCCGTCTGTTGAATCCCCAAATCATCGTAAATCCTTTGCAGTTCCGCTTTGGCCTTGCTCTTGGGAATGAACATTTGTTTAGGAAACACTGTATCTATCATCTTCACGATTTTATATTCACTCGGCAGCCGTACCTGCTTTGTCAGTTCTCGGCGGATGTTTCCGACATGGTATTTCAACGCCTGCACTTTGGCTGTCCCCAACTCGTCGTATGCCTGTTTCACCAACGGATATTTGAGGGCTATTCGGGCACATAGTTCCTCGTGATTGTCCAGCGAGAAAAACGGTCGTGTCGTTTTCAGACGGTGGTATTCATCGAACAGTTCCTTAAATGTAACCCGTGCGTTGGTCTTGTTCTCTATCTTCTCCATAATCTCGCTGAACGAATGGCGGGTTATCGTGTAGCCGTTTCGTTGCAGTTCATTCGTAAGGTTTACATAAGTTCTGTAAATATGACGGCAGATTTTGAAATTGACTATATCCATGTTGGCAAAGTTCCTATCCACCACTAACCGATTGTCCTCTATGCGTACATACTGCTCGTTGATATATTTGATTTTCGATAAGGTCTTTTCCCGTGCCGTATCGCTCAATGAATTTATTTCGTCGGCATATTGCACGGCTTCCTGCAAGGTTTTTTTGGTGGCCGCAACAAATTCATCGAGGGTAACATCTCGGCTGTACTTGGTCGTGGAATAGACATGGATAATCTCGCCCTTGTATTTGGAATCCCGCAAGCGTCCGCAAATCTGTGTAAACAAAGTCGAAATATCCAACAGCGTGTGGGATTTGTTGCCGTCGCTGACGATGAATGTAACGCCGTTCTCGTCGTAAAGGTCGCAACCCTCAAAGCAGGTCGAGGTGTAAAAGTTGATTTTCTTTACGGGGTCTGACGGCTGGCCGATGGAATAATCCTTACCCAATTTGCGCTGGTTATTTTCTCCATTGTCCCCGCTAACTGAACAAACGACTTTGACCTGTTCGGGAGTGAGTTTCGCAAGGTCGATTACCTTTGCGATAAACTCCACGCTGTTGACGAAGATATGCAGGTTGTGTTCCAATCGGCTGTCTAACACCTTGCGGCACTCCTTAACGATATAGTGGGCAGGTTTGGAGGTCTGACGGGAACGGATATTGACCTCGATTAGATGCGGTCAGTTGATTTCGCAGATGGGCAGGTGTTTCAATTCCTCTAAAACATACTCCTGCTCAATAGGGGTAGCCGTCATGTAAGTTGCCCTATCGAATTTAGCGGCTTCTGCCAGCAGGTTTTTAATAGCAGTATGTCGAAACGAATAGGAGTTGAACAATACGTGTCATTCATCCACTAAAAGAAATAGTTCTTTATAAGGATTGAGACCCGCAGTTTTCAAAGCCCGAATCGTTCGCGGCAGGGAATCATAGGTAACGGCAATCTTCAATGGAGAATGGCTCTTGGCATAGTCGATGATGTCCTGCTCTTGGATGCCCTCGTAAACGCCCAGCACGGAAATAGCGTCCTTGCGGTAGATGGTCTTGTTCTTTACCAATGCCACGTAAGGCATAGCGATAATGGTTGGAATGGAATTGCGGATAGCCAACTCGGTAGCACCGCAACCTGTCTGCTTCTTGTTGAACAGGCAGTTTACGGGTAATTCATCCATAAAGTCTTTAAGGAGTGTTGCGCACTCTGGAGCGTTGATAATTCAATTTTGATTTGTATTCATATTTATAAATGTGTTATTGATAATAGTATCTCTTTATCTGAAATCTTCTGTCACTAAATCTTCCATATTTTTTAATCCTGTAATTGTATTTATAAAGGAAATCTTCATTTCGCACTCAAAAAATGTGGAAATAGGAAGCAAAGACAAGGACAGCAAATAATGCCGTCCTTATCCATTTGTAAGCCTATTTTCTATGGAAGAAGAATTTTCCTTTTCTCGGATTTGATATTACAAATATAATAAAAATCTTTAATAAATGCAAGTTTAAGGGCTGGTATTTAGAGTGAATTTTACATGAAAAGCGGGATTTTTTGGGCGGGAATCGAGTATCGGATTAGTGTTATATAAACCTCGCAAACATGGTATTCAACCGTAATATTTAGAGCGAAAACGTTGTATTCATCAGTAATATTAGCATGAAAACATAGTTTCCGAGTGTAATATTAGTAAAAATGCAGTGTATTTGACCGTAACAATTACGGTGAATGACATTGTATCAACCGTTACTTTTACACTCTGCGCAATGTTGAAATTACTAATATTAGTAAATCATATAAATTGATTTTAGTAAAATTAGTATATTTTATTGCATTTTTCTTGCTTGAATAGACATAATTTTATACTTTTGACGCCCGAAAGTTCTTTGATAATCATTGCGTTCAACAGCAATATATGGTATCCCGTATCCTGCGCGGGATGAAACAAACAAATCAGCAGGTGTTTATATTCTCCTATTAAACAAAATTATGGCGAACGAAAAAAATTCTGAAACCGCTGTTGAAGCAAAAGTTGCAACCAAGAAAAACGCTGGCAAAGGCCGCACACCTAAATCGCCCGTTTGGAAAGTCCTTGACGATGCACGGAAGAAATTCAATGCACAAATCGTTAAGAGTACGAGTGTCAAACGTGAGTGTATTAAGGCTTGTATCGGCAAGTACTATGCAGACGATTTGCGGTTTTGGCTTGATTTATTGAGCCAAAGCGAAAAATTGCTGCTTGATTCCATGCGTTTTAACAAGGCTTGCGACAACCTCGGTCTTGCCCCTAAAACCGTTGCTCAACATATTCTTTTTGAGAGCGAAAAGACGGCGAAGAGGGTTTTGATTGAGGGAGTGGAAGCCGTCCTCGGAGAGCGGGTGAAGATGTTCACCGAACCGCTTTACGTGGACGAGAAGAAACTCTATGCCAACAGCAGTTCCAATGTGCAGGAAACGCCGAGCGAAGCATCTGCTACGTCTGGTTCGGCGGTAACTGCGGCTTAACATTGCTGGGATTCTGAGACACGTTTAGTCTTGGACGTTCATTGCTTCGTTTCCATGATGGGAACGCAGACGAAACAAAAACATTTAGAGGGGTGGCAATCCACAAGTGGAGACTGTGGAATTGCGCCCCTCGCTTTTTTGTCATTATTAAAGTAGATTCTGCATTGCCGCGTCGATTTGGCTGTTCTCGAACGCTCCCAAATAAATCTGTGTGGTTTTCAGACTATGGTGGCCCAACGCCTCGGATATGATACCGATATTCACGCCCGATTTCTTCAATACGGTAGCGAATGAATGCCTTGCGACATAGGTTGTAACCTCGGCTGATATTTTCAGATTTTGAGCCAATTTTCGCAACTCCAAATTTACTTGGTGGCAGACCTTATGCACCCTGTTCCTTTTCTGAATGGGTGTTATATGCAACCGCCCATCGAGTATCGGGAACAGATACCCTGCACGTTCACAATAATCGGCATAGCGTTCAATAATCCGCATGGCACGCTCGGACAAAGGGATATTGATTGCTCCATGTGTTTTCTGACGCTTATAGGACAATCGCCCATCCACAATATTGGCAGGTGTAAGATTCGCCACATCCACAAAGGCAATACCGCCGCACAAATAAGAGAATACAAATATATCGTGTGCCAAACGGTACAAATCGCTTTCAGCAGAACAATCCGCATTGACAATCTTCATTATCTCCTCTTTGCTCAATGCCCGTTTGGGGGTTCGCGTGTCGAACTTGCTCACTTTGTACTCCTCCCCGAACGGGTTTTTCTCTTTGGCAACCGCTTTTGCCCTAATTGCTCGGTTGAACACGGCCCGCAATGTCCGCATCTGAAAACTCAATGTGGTGTCTTTATTCCCTCTCGCCCGCATCCAAACCTCGAACTTTTCCAAAAACACGGCGTCAATCGTACCGAACGTATAAGTCAATGCACGCCCTTTGTTGAAACTGCGCAACACGCCATAGGAATTTTGATAGGCATAGGCCGTTCCTACCGCCCCTTGTGCTTTGAGGTCTGCAATCAACTTTACATAGAACTCCTCGACACTCTGCGCCCGTATCTCCTCTTTGGATTCATGGACGAGCGTGCGGGGCGTGAACTCCTCCTGCATAGCCTCTTTCGACAGCACAAGCGCATTGCACTCGCCGACGGCACGCAGAATGACCTGCTGAATGTAATTCCGATTGGGGCAGTTTCTCTTGGGCTGGTTTGCGGCAAAGTCCCAATAGCGGGCGTGTACGGAGATACCCAAACTTTTCATCGTCCGTTTGCCGCCTTTACAGATACGGAGCATGATGGGTGATTCTCCGTTCGTCAGAATTTTGTGATGGTAACATACAACCGAAACAGTTGTTTTCATTGGATTTTGGTTGACTTCTCGGTTGACTTTTCTCGTCAACCAGCGCGTCAACCGCCCTATTTCCGTTCAGAATACGCAAAAGAAAAAGGCTCGATAATCATCAGATTACCAAGCCTTTCCATCAGTCGGGGTGACTGGATTCGAACCAGCGACCACACGCCCCCCAGACGTGTACTCTAACCGGACTGAGCTACGCCCCGATTCCTTCGGCAAAAAAGAGCAAAACCCTTCGCTTTGGGACTGCAAATATAGTATATTTTTCAAAAACAAACACATTTCCGCAGGATTTTTTTCTATTTTTGCGGAAATGAAACGATTTTCACGTCTTCTGCTAACCTTTTCCGCGGCCCTCGCATCGGCCTGCGGAGGCTCTTCGGGGCCAGTTTTGAGCGATTTCACAACCGAGATTTACACCCCGGCCTACGCGTCGGGCTTCGACATCCGCGGGAACGGGAATAACGCCTCGACGCTCGTCTCGATCCGCAATCCGTGGCAGGGCGGCACGAACGTCGAACAGCACCTGCTGATCCTGCGCGACGACGCCAAAGCCCCCGCCGACTTCGCCGGACAGGTCGTAAAAGCCCCCGTGCGCCACGTGGTGTGCATGTCGTCGAGCCACGTGGCGATGTTCGACGCCATCGGACAGGCCAAGCGTATTTCGGGCGTCTCGGGCATCGACTACATCTCGAATCCCTATGTCCGGGAACACCGTCTCTGCGGCGAGGTCCGCGACGTGGGCTACGACACGAACCTCAATTTCGAACTGCTCGCCGCCATGCGCCCCGACCTCATGCTGCTCTACGGCGTGACGGGCGAAAACACCATCGTCACGGGCAAACTCCGCGAACTGGGCATCCCCTATATATATATCGGCGACTACATGGAGGAATCCCCGCTGGGCAAGGCCGAATGGCTGGTCCTCGCGGCCGAGCTTTGCGACCTGCGCGCGGCCGGGGCCGACACGCTGCAACGGATCGCCCGGGACTACCAGGCCCTGAAAGCACACCCCGCCCCGGATGCACCGCGACCGAAGGTGATGCTCAACACCCCCTACCGCGACACCTGGTTCCTGCCCTCATCGCAGAGCTACATGATCCGCCTGATCGAGGATGCCGGCGGGGAGTACGTCTACACGAAGAACGATTCGGACACGTCGGTGGCCGTCGACATGGAGGAGGCCTACCTGCTGGCCAACGCCGCCGATTTCTGGCTCAACGTCGGTCCCTGCAACACGCTGGCGGAACTGACGGCCCAGAACCCGAAATTTTCCGGCATTCCGGTCGTGCGCAGCCGGAACGTCTACAACAACAACCGCCGCCAAACCCCGGCCGGAGGTTCCGACTTCTGGGAATCGGGCGTCGTACGCCCCGATCTCGTGCTGCGCGACCTGCGGACGATCTTCTTGGGCGACAGCGTCCCGACCTGTTATTACAAACGCCTCGAATAAGATGAAAAACGCCGCCATTCTCCACCTTTCGCCCCTCTGCCTTCAGCCCGCCGCGCAGGCGCAGGGGTCCGGCACGCGATTCCGCCACTACGCCGACGGACGGGCCGACGTCAGGCGCGATTCGCGCTACGGCTTCGCCGACGTCCGTTACGAAATCTCGCTCAAATTCCAGTACCGCTAAATGACCGCACGCAGAACCACGTTCCTTTTCACGGCGCTCGGGCTGCTCACCGCAGCGCTTTTCATCGCCGACCTCGCCGTCGGATCGGTCGCCGTGCCGTTGGGCGATGTCTGGGCGGCGCTCACAGGCGGCTCCTGCGACCCTGCCACCAGCGACATCATCCTCAAGATCAGGCTCCTGAAAGCCGTCACAGCCCTGTTCGCCGGCGCGGCCCTCGCTGCCGGCGGACTCGAAATGCAAACCCTTTTCCGCAACCCGCTGGCCGGTCCCTACGTGCTGGGCGTCAGCTCGGGCGCAGGACTCGGCGTCGCGCTGTTCCTGCTGGGCGCCCCCCTGCTGGGCGTCGCGGGACACTCGTTCGTCCGGTCGCTGGGCGTGGCCGGGGCTGCGTGGCTCGGCTCGGCGCTCGTGCTGGCCATCGTGATGGCGGTCAGCCGCCGCATCAAGGACATCGTGGTCATCCTCATCCTCGGCATGATGCTCGGTTCGGGCATCAGTTCGGTGGTCGAAATCCTCCAATACCTGTCGAGCGAGGCGGCGCTCAAATCGTTCGTCATCTGGACCATGGGGTCGCTGGGCGACGTCACGGGCAGCCAGCTCGCGCTGCTGCTTCCCGTCGTCACCGCGGGACTGGCGCTCGCCGTCGCCGTCATCAAGCCGCTCAACCTGCTGCTGCTGGGCGAGAACTATGCCCGCACGATGGGACTCAACGTGCAGCGCACGCGCACGCTGATCTTCCTCTCCACGGTCCTGCTCGCGGGCACCGTCACCGCCTTCTGCGGCCCGGTGGGTTTCATCGGGCTGGCCGTGCCGCACCTCGCACGCATGCTTTTCGCCTCGGCCGACCACCGCATCCTGATGCCGGGGTCGATGCTCGCGGGCGCGGCCCTGCTTCTGGTCTGCGACCTCGTCGCCAAGAGCCTCGCCCTGCCGATCAACACCATCACGGCCCTGATGGGCATTCCGGTCGTCATCTTCGTCGTCGTCCGCAACCGCAATATCTTCTGACATGAGTATCGCCCTCAACCATATCACGCTCTCCTACGGCAGCCGCACGCTGCTCGAAGATGTCACCGCCGCCTTCGCCCAAGGGTCGCTGACCGCGCTGATCGGCCGCAACGGCACGGGCAAAAGCACCCTGCTGCGGGCCATTGCAGGTCTCGGAACGACCGTCTCCGGCGATGTGGCGCTCTGCGGCCGCCCGCTGGCGTCGCTCACGCCCCACGAGCTGTCCACGACCGTGGGGTTCGTCACCACCGACAAGGTCCGTATCGCCAACCTCGCCTGCGAGGACGTCGTAGCGCTGGGACGCGCCCCCTACACCAACTGGATCGGGCGCATGCAGGAGGCCGACCGCGCCGTCGTCGAACGCTCGCTCCGCCTGGTGGGGATGTCGGCCTTCGCCCGCAAGACCATGGACCGCATGTCCGACGGCGAGTGCCAGCGGGTGATGATCGCCCGCGCGCTGGCCCAGGACACCCCGGTCATCCTGCTCGACGAACCCACGGCGTTCCTCGACCTCCCGAACCGCTACGAGCTGGCGACGCTGCTCCGGCGGCTGACCCGCGACGAGGGCAAGTGCATCCTCTTCTCGACGCACGACCTCGACGTGGCGCTCTCGCTCTGCGACTCGGTGGCGCTGATCGACACCCCTTCGCTGCACCACCTCCCTGCGGGGGAGATGGTCGGCAGCGGACTGATCGAGCGTCTCTTCTCGGGCGAAAACGCCTGCTTCGACCCCGAGACGCGGACCGTACGGCTGCGCTGACAGCTCAAGAAACGACCGTCCGAGGGACTTCCGGCAAAAAATCCGTAATTTTTTCGCATATTTTTTGTACAAGTCACTTTTTTGCTTACCTTTGCACCGCTAAAGCAACCCCGTTCGGGGCATGCGATAGTGGTAAAGGCCCATTCGTCTATCGGTTAGGACGCAAGATTTTCATTCTTGAAAGAGGAGTTCGACTCTCCTATGGGCTACGAACGAAGGGGCCGGAAGAGGGGCGCGAAAAAGGAAGACGGGAGACCGGAATCGAAAAATGCACCGCCGAACACGCCCCCTACGGGTGAAAAAACTTTTCGAGGAGCGGACCCCCGGGTCTATCCGAAAGCGGCCAAGGCCGTTTCAAGCCAAACGACTGAAAAAAAGTAAAAAATAAAAATTAACGGATTATGGCAAACCATAAGTCATCGAAGAAGAGAATTCGCCAGACCCTGACGAAGCGCGCTCACAACCGCCTGTTCCACAAGACGGCCCGCAACGCCGTGAAGGCCCTGCGCACGACCACCGAGAAGAGCGCCGCCGAGGCCCTGCTTCCGAAGGTAACCGCTATGCTCGACAAACTGGCAAAGCACAACATCGTGCACAAGAACAAGGCTGCGAACCTGAAGAGTTCGATCCAGCTTCACGTGAACGCACTCTAAATCTTCGTCCGAGGGAGGAGCGCTCCCGCACCGAGACAGAAAAGCCGCACCGGAAACGGGCGGCTTTTTCCGTATCCCGCCCGGCGCGACGACAAGCGACGTCCGGCGGATTTGGATTTCACACAAATCGTCCCTGCCGGAGACAACTCCGGCAGGGACGATTTTCATTTCGGGAGCGCTTCCCGGCCCCTCCGGGCCTGCCCCGCTATTTCAGGCCTTCGATCACCGCGGCGATGCGGGAGAAAACCTCCTCCATCGTCCCCGTACCGTTGACCGAGGCGTATTTACCCTGTGCGGCGTAGTAGTCCGCCACGACGGCCGTCTGCTCGCGGTAAACATCCAGACGCCCGCGAATCACCTCTTCCGAAGCGTCGTCGGCGCGTCCCGAATCCTTGCCGCGCAGCAGGATGCGGCGCACCAGCTCCTCCTCGGGGACGTGGATGTCGATCATCACATCGACCTTCAGGCCGTGTCCGGCAAGGATTTTGTCGAACTCCTCGGCCTGAACCGTGGTGCGGGGAAAGCCGTCGAAAATACAGCCGGCGGCGTTCATGTGCCCGGTGACATAGTGGTCGATCATGCCGATTACGATCTCATCGGGAGCCAGCTGCCCGGCCTTGATGTAGGCTTCCATGCTCTGTCCCAGTTCCGTACCCCGGCGAATCTCGTCACGGATCACCTCGCCCGTGGAAACGTGATCGATTCCGTAGTGTTCCTTCAGGCGCTGCGCCTGCGTGCCTTTGCCGCAACCCGGAGCACCGAATAAGACGATATTTACCATAACTAACCCTTTTAGTAATTTGGACCGGGCAAAATTACGTTATTTTTTGGGGAAACAAGAGTATTTCCTTAATTTTGTAAAAAATTTTAGATTCATGGACCAGAAAAAGCGCACCGAGATCGCTTCGCTCGGACAATTCGGACTCATCGACCTGCTGACCAGCGGATTCACCCCGAAGAACGCCTCGACGCTCAAGGGCGCGGGGGACGACGCCGCGGTGATCGCCCCGGGACGCGGCGAAGCGGTGCTCTGCACGACCGACTCTTTCTACGAAGGCGTCGATTTCGACCTCACCTATTTTCCGCTCAAACACCTGGGTTACAAGGTCGTGACGGCCGGCGTGAGCGACATCCTGGCCATGAACGCCCTCCCGGCGCAGATCACCGTGTCGCTCGGCGTCTCGTCGAAACTGCCCGTCGAAGCTCTTCAGGACCTCTACGAAGGCATCGCCTTCGCCTGCAAGGAGCAGGAGATCGACCTCGTGGGCGGCGACACGCGCGCCTCGATGACGGGGCTGGTCATCACCGTCACCACGCTTGGCTACGCCAAAAAGGAGAAGGTCGTCTACCGCAGCGGTGCGCAGCAGAACGACCTCGTCTGCATCACGGGCAACCTCGGGGCCGCCTACATGGGCCTGCAACTGCTCGAACGCGAAAAGCGGGTGCTCGCCGACGTGGAGAACCCCGAGCCGCAGTTCAAGGGCTACGAATACCTGCTTGAAAAATACCTCAAGCCGCGCCCCCGCACCGACATCGTCCGTACGCTGGCCGAAGAAAAGATCCGCCCCACGTCGATGATCGACCTCTCGGACGGCCTGGCGAGCGACCTGATGCAGATCTGCAAATCGTCGGCCTGCGGCGCGCGCATCTACCTCGAACGCATCCCGATCGCCCGGCAGACCTCGGCGCTGGCCGAGGAGATGCACTCGGACCCGGTCGTTGCGGCTCTGAACGGCGGCGAGGACTACGAACTGCTCTTCACCGTGCCGCTTTCGATGCAGGAACAGATCATGCGGCTGGGCCTTGTGGACGTCATCGGCCACATCACCCCCGCCTCCACGGGCTGTTACCTCGTGACGCCCGACGGGCAGGACATAAAGCTGAAGGCACAAGGGTTCCCGGAAGAATAAGCGTCTTACCGCCGCCCGCCGCCGATGGCTATTCCGAACGTGAGCGACAGATGGCGGTTGGCCCGCTCCGTACAGGTGTAACCCAGCGTGACGCGCAGCCGGTTCCAGCATTCGCAGCCAACGCGCGGCATCACGCAAAATGCCGCACAGTCGCTGGACGGAGTATCGGAGACAGCCCCTTCGGCCGTTCGGAGGACATACGCCCCACCGATCCCTGCTCCCGCGAACAACGCCACTTTCGGCGTCAGATGCAGGTTGTAATCCGCAACGGCCATCAGGCTGAACATCATAAAAGGGTCCTGCGAGCAGACGCCCGCAGCCAGCCGCGAGTAACACGACCCGCCGAGCCGCAAACCCACATCGAAGGGAGTTCTCCGGAAATTGTAACGACTTTCAGCGACCAGGCAAAAGCCCGCCGCATCGTTGTCAAAGCTTCCGAGCGAGGCATAGCCAAAGGTCGCCCCGACAGCCACCTCACCCTCGAAACACCCGGCCCCCGGATAACGGGGGCTTATGGCCGTATCCTGCGCCTGCAAGCCGCAAAACGGAAGCACGGCAAAAATCAAGAAAAAGCAATGTCTTATCATCGGGTTAGCATTAGGATTGAATTCGCTGATAAGATACGCAAAATCCCATAATCCGGCACCATTTTCAGGAAACAAATTGCGGAAGTCCGCCCGAAGCGCAGTCGAGAGCAGGCCCCCCGCAGTTCTACCCTGCGGGGAGCCTGCGTAAGCGGCAAGAAGTCTGCCTATTCCTCGCCAAAGAGAATTTCCTACGTTCGCTTATCGGGAATAAACTTACACTTTCCGTGTTTGTCAGTATGTTCCACAAAGATAGGAAAAAGCAGAGATAATCCAAATACTGACAAATTTTTAATTCTTAATTTTTCATTTTTAATTTAAATGTGTATCTTTGCGGTCCCTTTGGGGATTTAATTAACTAATTAAAAGCATTATGAACAATTACGAAACCGTTTTCATTGTCACGCCGGTTCTGTCCGATGCACAGGTGCAGGAAGTCGCTGACAAATTCCAGGGTGTCATCACCGAAAACGGCGGTCAGATCGTGAACAAGGAGTCGTGGGGCCTTCGCAAGCTCGCCTACCCTATTCAGAAGAAGACCACCGGTTTCTACTTCCTGGTAGAGTTCACGGGCGAAGGCTCGCTCGTCAACACGCTCGAAACGCAGTACCGCCGCGACGAGCGCGTGATCCGTTTCTTAACTTTCAAGCAGGACAAATACGCCGTGGAATATTCGGAGAAGCGTCGTGCAAAACTTTCTAACAAGCAGGAGGAGTAAACCATGGCACAGGACAACAAAGCACAGTCGGAAATCCGTTACCTGAATCCCGTATCGGTAGACGTCAAGAAGAAAAAGTACTGCCGTTTCAAGAAGCTCGGCATCAAGTACATAGATTATAAGGACGGCGAGTTCCTCAAGAAGTTCCTCAACGAGCAGGGCAAGATTCTTCCGCGCCGCCTGACGGGTACTTCGCAGAAGTTCCAGAAGAAGGTCGCCCAGGCCGTGAAGCGTGCGCGCCACCTGGCCATCCTGCCCTTCGTAACCGATTGCATGAAATAATTAAAAGGAGGACAAGACCATGGAAGTAATTCTGATCAAAGATATCGAAAACCTGGGCTACGCCAACGACATCGTGAACGTGAAGCCCGGCTACGCCAACAACTACCTGATCCCCCAGGGCTACGCCAAGTCGGCTACCGCCGCCGCCAAGAAGGTCCTCGCCGAGAACCTCAAGCAGCGCGCCCACAAGGACGCCAAGATCCTGGCCGACGCACAGGCTCTGGCCGAGACCATCGCCAACCTGCCGCTGTCGCTGTCGGTGAAGGCCGAGGAGGGCAAACTCTTCGGTACGGTCACGGCAACGGACCTCGCCGAGGCGCTCGCTGCCAAGGGCATCACCGTAGACCGCAAGCAGATCAGCGTCGAGGCCGTCAAGACCGTCGGCGAGTTCGAGGCTACGGTCCGCCTGCACAAGGAGGTCAAGGCTACGATCAAGTTCTCGGTTTCCGCTGCCGAGTAACGCGAAAAGACATTTATACGAAAAGAGCCTCCCGATGCGGGAGGCTCTTTTTGGTTGACGACCTTCGTCAATGCGGCCCCGCAGCAGGCGGATCGGCCTGCCGCGGCTTCACCGTGTAGGACCGGAGCACCAGCCCCACCCCCACGAAAATCACCAGTGCGAAAATCACCGTATCGGCATGCAGCTTGTCCAGCCCCATCCCTACCGAAATGGCGATCGCCAGCACGGGCTGCAAATAGGTGTAGATGCTCGACACGGTGGGCTGTACCGTTTTGAGGGCATAGTTGAGCATCAGGTTGGGGACATAGGTCGGAACCGTCAGCACGAAAAGCGTCGGAAACAGGGCGTGACGGGCAATGGCCGCGAAATCGGTGTGAACGATCGGGCCGATACCGAACGGCAGGGCCATGACCGCCGCCGCGCAGTAGAGCCAGCGCAGCACGGTCGTAATGCGGTACTTGGCGATCAGCCGCTTGAACCACACCATATACACCGACGTGACGCAGGCGCATAGAAAGATCATCATGTTTCCCCAGAGATGCGAATGCGCGTGCGACGACGAGGCCCCGGCCAGCACCACCGCCACAGCTCCCGCCATGCCGAGCACGAGTCCCGTGATCTTGAGCCGGGTGAAACGGTCCATTCCCAGCAGCACGGAGAGCGCCAGCACCAGCAGCGGCACGATGGTGTCGATGATCGAACCGTCGATCGGCGAGGTCATCGACAAACCGTACATGATGAAGACCTTGCGCAATACGCCGATCAGCAGCGCGGCGCCGATCAGTTTGCGAATATCCGCCCGCTCGACCTTCTCGGCCTTTTGCCACAGCAGCGGCACGAGCGAAAAGAGCGCCGTGGCGACGAGCGACGCCGAGACCATCGCCATCGGATGCACGTAATGCGGCAGGACTATGTTGTAAAAAGGGTAATCCATCGCCCAGAGGACGTTGCACACCAACAGGGCCAGATGGGGTTTCAGTCTGTTCATTCGTTTCGTCGTTTACCCCGCAAAGACAAAAACAGTGCCCGAATCCCCGCACGGCACGGCGCAAAAAAAGGGCTTCCTGCAAAGAAAGCCCCATATATAACGCAAATCACCCGTTACCGCCGGTCCGGAATACGGAACGTCGCCGGGGAAGCACCCGGAATCACCTCGCCGCAGTAGTAAACCTTCCACGCGTCCCTGGCGTAACCCCACCCAAGCTCTTCAAACGACGACGACGATGCGCCCGGCACTTCGCGTCCCTGATAGACCACCTTCCAGGGGTCCTTGCCGTAACCGCCGCCCAGATATTCGAACGACGAAGCCGAAACGCCTTCCACCTTTCGCCCCCGATAATATACCGACCAGCTGTCTTTCGCATAACCGCCGCCGAGCATCCCGTCCGGCGACTGCCCGGGCCGGAGCTGCTCCCCGCGGAAATAGGTGTTCCAGTTGTCCTTGCCGTAACCCCGTCCCTTATACTCGAACGACATGGCCGAGGCACCTTCCAGCTTCCGGCCTTCGTAAAACACCGTCCAATTATCCTTGCCGTACCCGCCTCCCAGATCGGCGAACGAGGATGCCGAAGCCCCCTCGACCTTCCAGCCGCGGTAATACACCGTCCAATTGTCCTTGCCGTAACCGCCGCCCAGATCGGCGAACGAGGATACCGAAGCCCCCTCGACCTTCCGGCCGCGGTAATATACCGACCAGCTGTCTTTGGTATATCTCCCGCGCCGATCTTCGTAACGCTCCCCATGACAATTCGCGTGAGGGTTCGCGCGGTGATCCCTGCGAGGAGACTGCACGGCGAAGGTTTCGGCGGCGCGGACATCCCCGCTCCGCAGCATGCCGCCCGGAAGGAGCGCCAGCGCGGACAACAGGCCTAAAATCAACTTTTTCATCATCTATCGGTTTGCTTCTTCAGTTCTGACTTGTAAATATACCGGGTTATTGCGCACGGTGCAAGAAATCCGCCGTAAATATTTCGGCGAACGCAAAAAAGGCCATTCGCCCCGCCCCGGAAACATCCGGCCTGCAAACCGGCCGCCGATTGGCCGACCTATCCGACCACTGACCGACCGGACTTCCGCCCCCGTTTCCCGTTTCCCGTTTCCCGTTTCCCTGTTTCCCTGTCCGGTTCCCCGGTTCCGGCCCTGACCTCGCCCTTGGAAAGATTCCGAAGCCGCAAACTGTCCGCCCCATAGACAGACCACCCCGCAAAC